>Ga0209337_1000401_pt1 | contig 34709 bp, 27 predicted proteins | sample LinPmetageLP53_FD_184044 | JGI IMG/M metagenome (GOLD analysis project Ga0209337, IMG submission 184044) | Marine viral communities from the Pacific Ocean - LP-53 (SPAdes) (version 2) | ecosystem: Environmental > Aquatic > Marine > Oceanic | place: Pacific Ocean | collected 2010-02-08
TTATATTAGTAATAAAGTGCTCACTAATACAATGTACGACTTTGATATAGATATGGAAGCGTATAATAAAATTGAATCACATTTTTTAAAGTTTTATGAAGAATCAAAAAATAACCTTACACCTATTAGCTCTGAGCTTTGCGTTGGGTCTAGCTCTATTGGGCTGTGCGGTATGGTTGACCAGCTCTACTATTCAAATACTCTTGAAGGTCTGGTTATATTTGATTGGAAGACGAACAAAAAAATGAATTACACTAGCAGGTATAAAAACAAAATGCTTGCTCCTATATCCCACCTAGACGAGTGTGAATTTTCTACATACTCCTTACAACTCTCCACATATAAATATATTATTGAGCATGAAACAGATCTTAGAATAAAGAAATGTTATATTGTTTGGTTTAACGAAAAAAACGAAAGCTACAGACTTATTGAGTGCGTGGATTATCGCAAAGAAATTATAGACATGTTAAATTATAATTAATTTTATTATATTTGCTGCATGATTATACCAATTCAAGCAGAAATAGCGCAATCGTTTAGAGCATACCTACAAATTCTAAATCCTGTATTAAAACTTAAAGATAAAGAAATTGAAGTGTTATCTAGTTTTATATCTATATGGTATTCAAACCAAGATAAAGAAAATATAGATAAAATTTTATTTTCAACTCCTGTAAGAAAAACTGTACGTAAATTAATAGGGATGTCAGAAGCTTCTTTTAATAATCATATTACTATGCTTAGAAAAAAGAAAATGATTGCAGATAAAAAAATAAATCCTAACATTTTATCAGGTATCACGGATACAGGTATTGAAGTTACATATAAAATAAAGTGGATAAAATAATAAAGAAATTAGCTAAAAAATATAACCTTAGCGAGTTTAAAATAGAGCTTATAATAAAATCACAATTTAGTCTACTAAAAAATACAGTGGAAGAAGGGGATTTTAAATCTACAAGATTAAAGCATCTAGGAATGTTCACTGTAAAGAAAAATAGATTTAAATATTATAAAGATGGCAAGAGACAAGAAAGTAAGTCCTGACATTGTACCATTACAAAATTCATTTGACAAAAGATCATCAGTATCTAAGGTAAGCGAAATATTTAATGGTTGGAAAAATGTTGTATTTCCAAACGAGCATGTAGAAAAGATAGCTAAAGCTAGAGCAGAAATTTGCGGAGATTGTGAACATAACGTTAAAAGTCGATGTAAAAAATGCGGGTGTCCGCTAATAGCTAAAACAAGGTCAATGCAATCGCATTGCCCACTTAAAAAATGGTAACTATGATTAATTATGAGCCTTTAGGATCACACATTGTTGTGGAAATGCCTAATGTAGAGAAAGAAACAAAATCTGGGATTATTAAATCTGAAATGATGTTAAAAGAAGAAGCAGATAAAAGAGATGGTCACGCTAAGGTAGTGGCAGTTAGTCAAGAAGTTAAAACTGTTAAAGTTGGAGATACTGTAGTACCTAAAGGCCAAGGGTTTATGGTCATGGTAGATGACGTAGAATATTTCCAAATGAACATGTTTGATGTATTAGGTATTGTAAAAAAATGATACTAAACGGATTTGACACAGATGTTAACTTCTGGAAGTTAAACCCACAACTTAAAGTACCCCAGGAGTTTGCTGATATTCTTAAAAAGGATAAAAGCAAAGGAAAAAGCAAAAGCTCACAGATAATGTGGGCTATTGCTCTTTTGGTGGACCCTGATTCTAAATTCTCTAATATATCTTATCAAACTCGTAGAGATATGATAAGCAAAGATTTTCTTAAAGATTCTAAGTTTGATTGGGATAATTATAAAGATGCAACGGTATTTTATGAAAGATCTTTAATTACACCTGCAAAAAGACAGCTTATGGTGTGGAATAAAAAGATGGATGAAAAAACTTTATACCTAGATATACTTACCTATGAAGATAATGCAGATACTATTGAAGGATTACTTAAAACAAATGTTAAATTATTTGAGGATTATGAACGTCTTCTTAAACTCGTGGATAAAGAAAGTAACGAAGGTTCTACAAAAGGTGGAGCAGAAGAATCTGCATCTGAGAAAGGATTAATATGATTATTAACAAAACAGCTTTTTTACTTAAAGAGATACCTCAGTTCCATCCATCTAGTGAAGAATATTTATTGTTTTGGCGCGAAGAAAAGAAAAGATGTATTGAGGGTTATTGGGTAGGAGGTATTTGGATGCCAGGTAATTTATATTTTTATGTAAACTTCTGGACCATACTTCTTAATAAAACTGCTACATCTAAAACTAAAACTCCTGGCAAGCCCTTTCTTAGGGATCTTGAGTGGGAGTTTTTTTATAACTGGTGTGAAGCTAGAGGATTTTCTGGATTTAAGAATGATAAAGAATTTACCTGCGACAGATCTTTTATAGGTAAAGATAATTATGTTCCTGCTGCTGAGTATATGCGTAGAACACATAAAAAGAATTTAGGATGTCCAGTGTGGGAGAATGAAGCTAAAAACTTTATGATGATGGGTAGCCGTGGATTTGGTAAATCTTATTCTGTTGCTGGTGGAGTAATTGGGCATGAGTTTGTATTTGATGGTATGAAATCTTATGATCCTGAATATGTTGGTAGCCCACCTTCTACAGAAATTGTAGCAGGTGCAGGTGATGCTAAGTATTCTGGCGATATATTAAAAAAGACACAATTTGGATTGGATAATTTACCTGGAGGAATTGAGATTGGCGATAAATTTTATCCTTCTCCTTTTGCAAAACAATATGCTGGAAGCTGGTATTCTGGTAAAGAAATTATTGCAGAATACAAGAAAAAATTAGGCGGTACTTGGAAAGTTATGGGTAGTAAGTCTAAAATTAAACACCGTACATTTAAAGACAATTCTTTTGCAGCGAATGGTACTCGTCCTGCCGTAATGGTAATGGAAGAGATTGGTATGTTTAATAATCTTAAAGCATCACATGAAGCTTCTGTAGAGTGTATGAAAAATGGAGCATATAAGTTTGGAAGCTGTATGTATCTAGGTACGGGTGGTGATATGGAGGGTGGAGGTACTCTAGATGCTAGAGATATGTTCTATAACCCAGACGTTTACGATATGGTAACGTTTACCGACGAGTGGGAAGACAAAGGTAAAATATCATATTTTGTACCCGCGTATAGAGGATTGAATCAATTTAAAGATGAAAATGGTAATACATTAGAGCAACCTGCTAGGATATATTTAGATAAATTTAGAGAAGATTTAAAAAAGAGTAAAAATTCTAGAAGTGCTTTAGATGCAGAGCTTCAAAACAGACCATTGGTTCCTTCTGAAGTATTTCTTACGCGCACGGGTAACTTATTTCCAGTGGCTGATTTGCTTACAAGACTTGCTGAGCTTGAGGCATCTAACAAAGAAAGTAACTACGATTATGTAGGAGATCTTTACGTAGACTCTGAAAGCAACAAAATTAAATGGAAGCCAAACTCAAAACTATCTCCTATTGTAGATTTTCCACTTAGAGGTAGTGATAAATTATCTGGGTGTGTTGTTATATACGAAATGCCTTATGAGGATTCTGAAGGTAAGATTCCTTATGGCATGTATCTTGCAGGTACTGACCCTTATGATCATGATGATTCTACTACATCTTCACTAGGATCTACTATAATAATAAATAAACTTACAAATAGAATTGTAGCAGAATATACAGGAAGACCTGACACTGCTAATCAGTACTATGAGAAAGTTAGAAGATTGCTACATTTTTACAATGCAAAATGTTTATATGAAAATGAACGTAAGGGTATGTATCAATACTTGGAGTTTAAAAATCAAACCTACCTTTTATTAGATCAGCCTGAAGTAATAAAGGATGTAGTTCAAAATAGTAGAGTAAATAGAGGTAAGGGTATGCACATGTCTAAACCGTTAAAAGATTACGGAGAAGAATTAATTAAGATGTGGCTTTTAGAAGAGTATGAGAATGAAGGCCTTTTAAATCTACACAAAATACGTAGTGTTCCTTTATTAAAGGAGCTTATAGCCTACAATGACACAGGTAACTTTGATAGAGTTATGGCATTTATGATGGTGTGCTATCATTTACAAGAAGTTAAAAAAATAAAAATAGATAAAGAAAAGAAAGTATCTACTATATACGATCAGGGTTTTTGGAATAAAAGATTTTTTTCTAAAGCCAAAAAAAGCTTTTAGCTATAAACGCTAAATGTAAATATCTAATTTACAAGATTATTAATTGTATATATTAATTAAAATCTTATTTTTGTCCTTTAATTCGCGAATTTAAAAAAATATTAATATGGCAACAGTAAACGTATCACTATCTCTTTCTAGTACAGACTTGTTTGCAAAACAAACAATTAACTTTACAGAAACAGATTCACTATCTCCTGCGGGAGATCAAATGCTTGTCGGTAGACTTATTACTACAGCAACCAATGCTTTTGATAATATTGCTCTAAAAGCAATAGACGGAACAAATGATAGATTTTATATCTTTATGCATAACACAAGCACTACTTCTGGGGAACATGTAAAAATTGGTTTATGCCAAACTCACGGAACTGATTCTGCAAGTGGAGATTTATTTGCTCAGTTAGCTCCTGGGGAATTTCTTTTTATGCCTATAGGCTCTAGCTCTCCTGGCTCACAAGATTTAGATATTCAACCAAGTAGCGGTACTCCTGTAGTTGAGTACATCTTAATGGAAAAAGCAACAGCATAATTTATAAAAATTAATTAATATGGCAAATGGAACTTTAAATGTAACTTTTAGCATTTCTAGCACAGATTTATTTAATTGTATTACTTTAAATAAAACTGTAACAGATGCATTAGTTATAGACGGAACAAACCGTCAAGGTATAACAACAATGGTAACTGCCTCGGGATCATATCTAGATATTAACATTGAAGCTTTAGCTGGTTCAGCTGCTGCGGGTAAGAAAGCGTATATATATGCAAAAAATACAGATCTTGTAGATGATTTGATTTTTGCAGATGATGGAGATCAGATCTTTGCAATGCTATCCCCAGGAGAGTTTATGTTTTATCCTACATGCGATAACACCAAGGTTCAAGTTAAATCATCAGCTAACACTCCTACAGTAGAATTTTTACTATTGGAAGTATCCTAAATATAATTTATGCCTCGTATAGATTTTCCTAGACAAAAACTGAGTTCTAGAAATAAAACTCAAAAATGGGGAGAAGAATGCATAGAAGCTGGATTAGGATTAGTAGGTATTTATGATAATACAAGACGTAGTTCTCGCTCTAAAAAGAAGCGGAACTACGATCTTTATAATGGTAAGTTCGATAAGACAGATCTAGAATATGTAACCGATCCTTTAGGATTAGGTGGGGTTGCCGAACTTCCAGCTACTCTTCAATACTATGACGTAATATCTCCTATCTTTAATCTTCTCTTTGGGGAGGAGGCTAAGAGAGCTTTTTCATATGTAGTTAGATCTATCAATGAAGAATCTATTAGCTCTAAAGAAGAGGAAAAGAAATCTCAGGTTGTAGGTATTTTTCAACAACTTATACAACAAAGTGCTGAGCAGTTTATGCAGTCTATGGGCCAACCTACATCTCAAGAGGAGGCTCAACAGTTTATGCAACAAGCTCAGCAAAATATTCCTGAAGAATTAAAAAGAATTCAAAAATATTTTGACTATGACTTTCAGGATATGAACGAGTCTACTGCAAACAAACTTTTAAACTACCTTGAAAGAGAGCAGAAATTAAAAGTTAAGTTTGCAAAAGGATGGGAAGACGCTTTGATTGCAGGGGAAGAAATATACTGCGTAGAAGAAATTTCTAATGAGCCTACCGTTAGAAGAGTTAATCCTTTAGAATTTTATTGTCTTTTACCGCACAACGAAGACTATATTGATAACGCAGATGTAATAGTAGAAGACACTTTTATGTCTATCAACACTGTTCTAGATAATTTTTATGAAGAATTAACTAGTTCTCAAATAGATAAACTAGAAAGAGAGCAGGGTAATAGAGGTGGTATAAACGATAGTAGTAGTGCGCTAAATTATCCTTCTGAGCAAAAACTATTTATAGAAAATAGAGAAGGTGAAGAGGGTAACGTATTTAATCATTACGATCAAGATGGTAACATTAGAGTTACTAAAGTGGTTTGGAAATCTATGCGTAAGATTGGGAAGCTAACTTACATTGACGAGCAAGGATTACCCCAAGAAACTATTGTAGGAGAAACGTATAAAATAGATGAAAGCTTAGGTGAGTCTATAGAATTTATGTGGGTAAACGAATATTGGGAAGGAACCAAAATTGGAGAAAACACATATATTGGAATACAAGTTCGCCCTCAACAATTTAGACATATGGATAATTTATCTATGTGTAGCTCTGGTTATGTGGGCACAATATATAATGCAAACAATTCACAATCTGTTTCTTTAATGGACAGATTAGTTCCTTGGGTATACATGTACATAACTATGTGGTACAGGTTAGAATTAGCAATAGCATCTAATCAAGGAAAAATATCTTTAATAGACTTGTCACTAATTCCTGATGGATGGGAAGTAGAAAAGTGGATGTACTATGCACAATCAATGAAGTTTGGTTTTGTAGATTCGTTTAACGAAGGTAAAAAAGGACAATCCACTGGTAAGCTTGCTGGTAATATATCTACACAAAATAAAGTGTTGGATATGGAAACTGGTAATCATATACAACAACACGTACAATTATTAGATTTTGTAGAACAAAAAATACACACTCTCTCTGGGGTAACACCACAAAGAATGGGAGCTATTTCAAACTCCGAACTTGTAGGTAATACAGAAAGAGCTGTTGTGCAGTCATCACATATTACAGAAAAATGGTATGAAGTGCACAACCAAACTAAAACAAGAGTGTTAGAAACATTACTAAATGTGTCTAGAGATGTATACAGAGGAAACTCAAAACGTATACAATATATGACAGATGATTTAGCTAATGTATTTTTTAAATTAAACGGAGATCAGTTTGCTCAGTCAGAGTATGGATTATTTATATCTAACTCAGCAAAAGACAATATGGCAATTGAAGCGTTAAAACAATTAACGCATGCAGCTCTTCAAAATGAACAAATGACATTATCCGATGTGGTACAAATATATAACGCAAGCTCTATATCAGACCTTAGACAAAATCTCAAGGCTTCTGAAAAAGAATCTCAGCAGAGAGCTCAAGAACAAGAACAACAGCAAATGCAAATGCAAGAAATGCAAATGCAACAACAGCAGCAGGTAGAAGCTCAAAAAATGCAATTGGAGATAGAGAAAGAAAATAGAGAAGATCAAAGAAATTCTCAAGACAATGACACTAAAGTTCGTATTGCTCAGATGAATCTTATGGGACAATCTATAGATCAAGATATGAATGACAACGGAGTTAGAGATAGTGTAGACCTAGCTAAGTTAGATATTGAAAAATCTAAAGTAATGCAAGACGGGCAGCTGCAAAAAGAAAAGATGCAACTAGAAAGAGAACAACTAGCATCTAAAGAAAGAATAGAAAAAGCAAAAATAGCTAAACAAAATAAAAAAGTATAATCTATAAAATTATATTTAGCTATAAAGTATTAATAATTTTACCAGCACTGTAGTGGCAAGGTGTTGTATACTAACTTAAATTAATTATTTTTGTCACTTAATAAACAAAACTCTATGGCAATAGAAGATAACATTTTAGACGGATTGGATCTAAGTGTGTTAGATAATTTAACCACAAATCCAAAAGCAGAGGAAAAGCAACCAGAGGTTGCGGGAGAGGAACCTAAAGTAATAGAAGAAGAGCCTAGTATTTTTAACCCAGAATTAAAGGAATTAAAAATACAAGAAGTGGAGGAACTTCCTGAAAAAGAAGAAACAGTTGAACCGCAAGCAGAAGATACTCCAGAAGATACAGAAGAGCAAGTTTCAGAAAAACCTGAAGAAAGCAAAACTGAGGAGCCTGTTGAGGAAGACGGAGATAACCCACTTAGAGTGTTTGCAGAAATGCAGCGAGATAAAGGTTTAATAGATTTTAATGATGACGACTTTGAAGACTCTGAAGAATGGTTACTTGATAAAGTACAACATACTATTGATAATAAAGTAACAGAGTACAAAGATAACATGCCTGAAGAGATTAAATATCTTTTAGATAATTATGAGGCAGGTGTAAATTTATACGATTTAATTAATGCAAGCGCAAGTGAGCAATCTTACGAAACAATTGCAGAAGAAAGTTTGGGAGAAAATTTGTCTTTACAAAAAATGCTAGTAAGAGATTTGCTAGTTAAAAGTGGTTGGTCTGAAGAAAGGATTACTAGAAAATTAAATCGATATGAAGACTCTGGAGTTTTAAAAGAAGAAGCTGAAGAAGCATTAGCATCTTTAAAAGAGATACAAGTTCAAGAGAAAGAGAACTTAATTAAAACTCAAAAAGAAGAACAAAAACAAAGAGTGCAAGCTCATGAGGCTTGGCTAACTGATCTTAATGATCACATTGGCAAGAAAGAAGAAATTTTACCTGGATTTAAATTGTCCCCAAAAGACAAAACTAATCTATATAAAGGTATAACTAAATTGGATAAGAATGGAAAAAATGAAATCATGAGAATGAGAGAAAAAGATCCTGAGTTCGATTTAAAAATAGCATATTTAGCGACAGTCCTTAAGTGGGATTTTTCAGCGTTTGAACGTCAGTCAACAACTAAATCAACACGGAAGTTGGCAGATGCGATAAAGAGTACGAAGAAAACTGGTTCCAGACCAAGTAGAGGTACCTCAAAAGCTGTTAATTTTGACACTATGAGAAAATCTCTGCGATAGGAGCTATTTATTTTAAACAACAACAAGTAATAATTAAATTAAATTAAAAATGGCAAACACAATTAGTTCATTACAATTGTACGCTCCTAAAAGCTGGTCTGGTCTTACAACTGAGAACCACCTAGGAAGTGTATTCGCAGCCGAGCCCACTTTGGTATCAAATATCATTAGTAGAGTATTCGGTATGAATCAATATGCAGGTATGGATTATTTCCTATCTATTGGTGGTGGAGAGCAAGAGCTTGACACAGACAACGATTTCGAGTGGTACCTAAAAGGTGACGATGAGAAGGCTATTACCATTAATGGTTTTAGTTCTAACGATGCGGCAAAACCTGGACAACACGGAGCTTTAGTAACTATCTTTATGGCAGAAAAATATTTTGCTGCTTCTGATAAATTAGTATTAGATGATGGTGAAACTGCTGTTCGTGTAATGCAAGAACCGTACACTCAAGGTACTGGTTATGCATATCCTTGTGCAATTATGAGTTCTAACTCTGCAGACTTTGTTGCTCCATCTTTATTGGCAGCTGGGTCTAAGGCGAGTAAAGAATACTCTCCACAAGAAAGAACTCTGAACAGAACTTACGGTGAGACTCACTATAGTTCTCCGTTCAAAATGCGTAATGCAATGTCTTTCTTATCTAAGACTTACACTATTCCTGGTAACATGCACCAACGTCCTTTAGTTATTGAGATGATGGATCCTAAGTCTAACAAGACTACTAAGATCTGGACTCAATATGCTGAGTATGAGTTTATGTGTCAGTGGATGAAAGAGAAAGAAAGAATGTTATTCTTCTCTAAATCTAATAAACAATCTAACGGTACTTACTCTATGATGGGTGATTCTGGTACTGCTATTGTTGAAGGAGCTGGTATCCGTGAGCAAATCTCACCATCGTACAAGTTCCACTACACAGACTTTACAATTGACTACTTAGAAGATGTATTATTGAATCTTTCAATTAACTTACTTCCAGAAGATCAACGTAACTTTGTAGCGTTTACAGGTGAAAGAGGTATGGTACAATTCCATAGAGCTCTTGAGAACCACGCTGCTCGTTTCCAACCATTAGATTCTAAAAGAATTTCTGGTGACGGACAAAACCTAGGATTCCAAGGTCAGTACAGAGAGTACATGGGACCACAAGGGATTAAATTTACTCTTGTTCATTTACCAATGTATGATGATGAGATTCGTAACCGTGTTCCTCACCCAAAAGGTGGATACACTGAATCTTACCGATACACTATCCTAAACATGGGTACTTCAGGTGGAGAAAACAATATTCGTCGAGTATATCCTAAAGGACGTAAAGAATTAATGTGGCACGTTGCTGGTTCAACTTCACCGTTGGGTCCAAACACTTCGTTCTCATCAGGTTCTTCATCTCCTGTAGATGGTTATCAATTATTTGCTCAAGCTCAACAAGGTGTTTTAATTCAAAACCCAATGTCTTGTGCTGAATTGATTTATTCGTCAACACTATAAAATAATTAATTAATAAACACGAAAGAAGATGGCAGCAAAAGCTACAAAGAAAGCGGAGATTAAACCTGCAGTGATGATAGAAAGTGTTATTGATGCAACTAAGGTTACCTTAAAACCTATAAAGAAACACGGATGGCTACCCGACGATCACGACGGGAGCCTCCGTTATTCTAAATGTTTTGAACGATTAACTGTTCAAGCAATGAAAGGTACTGGCGTACTCAATACTGGATTAACAGAAGATGATGAAAGACGTCTTGAAGACAAGATGCATATGTCTCCTGGAACATTATCAAAGTACAATAAAGATTATTGGACTATGTTTAAAATAGATGTTCCTGCGGAGGGTATTTCATTAGACACTAATAACCCAGAAGAAGAGGTAAAATATTTAGTTTTAAAAGCTCACCAACGAGTTGCTAATTCTGAGATGGAACGTTTCGACACTCCATTTGCAGAATACGTAATGACATCTATTGAGCAAGAAGCTAAAATGGAAAATAAGAAATCTAAACTTAAGCGTAGAGCTTACAAAATGTTTAGTAACATGTCTACAACAGAAATGTCAGATGTTCTTAAAGTTATGGGTAAACGTGCTGGAGATGAATCTTCTGTAGATTTTATTGAGTCTCAACTTGATAAAATTGTAACAGAAAACCCTCAAGAGTTTATTAATACTGTAGAAGATCCTACATTTAAAATGAGAGCATTTATTGATGATTGTATATCAGCAAGAGTTCTTGTTAAGAATGGTACTAAATATCAGCTTCCTGGTGGAGACATTGTAGGTTACACACTTGAGCAGACGATTGAATATTTACAAAATCCTGACAATCAGGAAGTGTATTTAGATTTAAAAGGTAAATTGTCTATAGCAAAATAGTATGACTAGAGCTGAAATGCATGTAGAGTTTAAGCTTCTAATGGATAAAGGAGATTCTTTAGATGCTCCTGGTTTCTTAGAAGAAGAAATTGATAGATTTTTAAATATGTCGCAAGACAGATTTGTATCTAAACGTGCATTTGGTAATAACCCTAGACGTACTAGTTTTGAAGAAGATCAAAAACGTAGAGATGATTTGAGGACTCTCATAGTAGAGTTTTCAGATTCTTCTTTTACGGTTACCTCTGCTAACAAGCCTAATGGTGTTTTTATTCAATTGCCTTCTGATTATAGACATGCAATAAATGAAGAAACTATACTGCAGGATAAGGAATTAAAAGAACATAGAGTTGGTGTTAAACCTATAACTCATGACAGATATAATAAAATTATAGATGATCCTTTTAATAAACCTAAAAAAACATCTGCGTACAGATTAGACTATGGTAGTTTTGATACTAATGAATATTTTGAAATAATAACAGGAGATAATATAACTCTTTTACAATACTTTTTAAGGTATATAAAAGAACCTCCTCAAATTGGAGTAGATCAAGATTGCATTTTAGCAGACCATACACACAGAGAGATTGTAAGAATGGCTGTTTTGGATTCTCTAGAAAATGTAGAGCAACCAAGATACCAATCAAGTAAAATAGAACTTAACGAAATAGAATAAATAAAATGGCAAGAACAGCAAAAATAACGAACGCCAATGTAGCGCCTTCCCGTAACAAGGCAGGGCTAGTTGGTAATACCCCAGTTCGAGCACAAGATTTTAACGATCTTGCTGGGGACTACATCAGTTCATCTGATGCAAATGCTCAGACTGTAGCTAGTGCTGTAACTGTTACTGGTGCTGCTGCTTTAAGCAGTACTTTAGCGGTTACAGGTGCTTCTACTTTAACTGGAGCTGTTACAGCTACAGTTGGAATGCAATCTGCCGCAGTCGCAGTTGTAGCAACTGCAGACGGTACAGGTACAGGAACAATTCCTGCAGGTACTTCTGTTGTTTCAGTAACATGTGGAGCTGCAGCAAGAATTGTTATATTACCTGCTCCAGTAATTGGAAATATTATACATTTAATTGAAACAGCTACAACTGGTTACGAGCTAAGAACTTCTGCTCCAGCTACTATTGGTATTAATGGAGGAACCGCATCAAACGGTGAATCTGCTGTATCAGGAGCAACAACATATACTAGATGTGTATGTGTATCTGCTACAAATTGGATATGTAATACTTTTGATGCGGACGGTGATGAAGCTAAATTAGAAGCAGCTGGTTAATAACAATAACAATAATAATTAATTTTTAAAATAAATAGAAAATGGCAATTTACGGACATAACCTCGACGTATTCGTTGGGAAAAATAAAAATGCAGCAAGTAAAAAAGTTGCTGACTTAGTAGCTGCTAATGCAGATACTTCAGAGTTTGCAATTGAGCTAGAGGCTACTGGCCTTTTAGCTACAACTACTGCGCTAACTTCAGGAGATATTTTTAGAGTTGTTCAGTTAAACACTGATGGAACTTTACATGCTTCTCCTTATGTTAAATTTGATAACTGTAGAAGAGGATCTTTAATTGAAGATGGAGATGCAACTAACAGTGATTACATAGCAGAAAACGAACAAGTAGCTAATATTGGTTTTGGAGTTCAAGCAGCTTCTGCTTCAATTGATGCTATAAACTCTAATCGTTACACTATACGATTAAACTTTTTAAATGACACAGAGCTTTACGCTGAGCAAAAAGATCAATACTTCTTTGAATATGTATCTGACGCTTCTGCAACTCAAATTGAAATTGCAGATTACTTTGCACAAAAAATGAGCAAAATGCAGTTTTTAGCTGATGGATCTACAGTAGGTGCAAGTAGAGCTCGAGTTGCAGTTTTACGTCAATCTAGCGTAACTAAAGTAGCTACTGCTGGTAACATTACTTTTACTCGTGGTTCTAAAATAGCAACGTTAGAAGCTTCTACAGATTTCTCTGGATTAGCTGCTGGTGTTTACATTGGAGTAGGTGTTAATGATTTAACATTAGCTGCATCTAATGTATTCTACAAAATTGTAAAAGTTACAGGAAACAATACAGCTAGTGGTTTTATTGAATTAGATCAGCCTTACCAAGGTGTTTCTGAAGAAGTAGGTGAAGGTACTTCTACTTCTACTGTTGGACTTGTAACTGCGGCTAATATGGCAGCAGCTACTTGTGGTTTAACTGTTGTAGGTTTAGATCAATTTCACAAAGTAGGTTTATTCCCTTATCACAAAATTGTATTTGATATTACTCTTGATGGTTGGGGTTCTACTGCATCAGGAACTACAGAAGAAGCTGCAAAAGGTAACTCAGTAGCGGAAGCAGTTGCAGATTTAGAATGGTTTGGTCTTTCCAAGAACTCTCCAGGATCTGGTACTTGGACTGGTAATGGTTTCCCTTCTGTTGAAACTTTTGCTGAATTAAAAGCAGATACAGTTAATTCTCAATTGTATGATATAATTAGTATTGATTATGTTCTTACAGGTAATGATAGTAATACTATCTCAGCTGGAGGTCCAGTTAAAGGAACAATTGTAATGGCAATGCCAGGAGATGCTGATAGCGAACAAGATCACCTTAATGCAATTTTTGCTGGGGTACCTGGTTGTGCTGGAACTATCCTAGCAAATAGTTAATAATTAACTTTTATTATATAATTAAAGGGCAGGCAGCTTATCTGTCTGCCCTTTTTTAATACTTACACATGGCATTAGATTTAAAATTAAACGTATCAACAGAAAATGATTGTGAAACTTTAGTTATAACAGATGTAACTAACCCCATGTCAAGTGCAAATCTTACAGGGTGGGGAGGAAGTAATTTATCTCCCTCGTTATTGCAGTACAATTTTATTTTAACTATTATATACCCTGTAACTGTAGGTGATGATCTCATACCTATACCTATAAATTTTAATCTAACTAATGATTCTTGGGAAGAGTCTAACTTTTGGGAGTTTGAATCCCCCAATATTATATCAAACTTTATTTTTAAAATTGATATAACTGCTTTTTTACCATTATTAAACTCATACCTAGACGCAAATGGTATACTAAATGCAGAACAAGAGTTACTACAGATAGATGAAAGTATTTTTATAGACAGTATTTACGAAGTCAAAATGACTATTACAAATACTGATAATGAAATTCTAACAAATTTTTCTTTCTGCTTTTCAAACACATGTACTATGGCAGAGCAAGTTAGTTTAATGTATTCTTCAACAGATATTTTTTGTAAAAACTGTGATGCACTTGATTTAGAAAAAGCCTTGTTAGCAGAATCTTTATTGCACACTTTAAAAAATAGCTGTAACTAATGTCTAGATACTACGATAAATATTGCAATTCAGTACAGGATTTAAAAAGTTGGGTAGAAACTAGCCCTGATAGAAATAAAGATATTTTAAAAGATTATTATGAGGTTAATACTGTGCAGGGTACAGAAAATATTGTAACTGAATTAAACTCTGAAGGAAATTTTTCCAAAGAGATTGTTGTTCCTGTAGTCTTTCATTTAATTCATATGGGAGAACAGGTGGGGCAAGGTATGAATCTTAACTATTCTTTTGTTGTTGAAGCATTAAATATTTTAAACAATAAATTTTCTGGATTTATAGCTAATCCAATTAGTGATTCTAACTCTCCTAGAAATTTAAATATTAGGTTTACTACAGCAAAATCAGATCCTGATGATAATATATTAAACGAACCTGGATTACATAGAATAGACGGGAGTAATATGAAAGGGTCTATAGAATCATTTTATAGCGAATCAAGTTATTTAGAAAATAACCCAAGCTATGATTACTCTTTAGATGGGGTAGCTCATTCTACTTTAGGGTCTAATGGTTTTATTTTTCCTGTAGACAATGTTCCTGGAGTTAGCGAGCAATTTATAAAAGCAGAGTTTGGGTGGGATATAAATAAATACTTTAATATATATTTAGTAAATTCTTTAAATGGAAATCCTTTAGATTTTAAACAAAGTTTATTAGGCTCATCTACTTTTCCTTTTATAGTTGAATCTTCTAATTTAGATTTTATGTATGGAGTTGTTATGCCTATAAAAGCTTTAGGTATTCCAGCTACGCAAGGATTACTTTTTAATTACGCAACAGCATCTACAAATGGCCTTCCTGTATTAAACAATATTATTAATGATTCTACAATCCCTTCTAACTACTCAACATACTTAGATGACTTAGACGGAAATGCATTAGTTCATAATATTTTACATTGCTTTGGATTAATTGATTTACATTTTCCGCAATCTTCTGAATCATCTTCGATAGATTGTGCTAGAGGAACAGCAGGAGATGTATACACATCTTTTGATTCGGGGGGAAGTTTATTTACAGAAAATGTTTCACACATTGCTAGATATGAAAATAACGATAATTTAGATAACATCTGTAAAGGCGAAGAAGTTGAATATGAGGTAAAAGAAAATGTAGAGTTTATTAGAGAAGTTGAGGGAACTGAGACACAATTTGAAACTATACAGTATTCAAATAATATTTTACAAGCATCTTTTAAAATAGATTCTGAAGATGATAATCCTCAAACAATTACTACTTATAGATTTTTTAATGATTTAGATAAAACTTCAACACCCTTAAAGTCTGGGGATATAATAAATGTAACTATAGAAAGTAGAGAAGATTTAGAAAACATATTTAATAATAGTTTATCTTTTATACGAACAGAAAAAATAACAATAGATAATGAGGATTATCTAGAGCCACCTACTGGGCCATCGATGCCTATTCCAGGAAGATACTATAAACATTTAGGTGGTATTTTTGTTGGTGTTGTTACTCAGGATAACCTTATTGCACCTAACGTTGATTACAATACAACTGATGCTATAACTGGTAATACTCAAATGTTTCAGGGATTTAATGGTTTTAATTCTGAAGAATATGAAGGAGGTCATCCTGAATGGGTTGTAAACCAATCTCCCTTTTCTCCTGAAACCACTTTTACTTCTAGCCCTAGAAACAACGAAGAAGATTATTTATTAATTTTATCTTTAGTACAAACTCCTAAACCTCATGCTAGAAATATAGCATACGAAATGAGTCCTCCTTTAGATTTTGTAAATGAAAATATAGTAACATCTACAGAAGATCCTTTAGACCTTAAATTTAATAATTACCATCATACTGTAAATTACAGTTTAGTATGGGCAAATTTAAGTGATTATTTGTTTAATATATTGTTGTTAGACAACGAGGGAACTACTCTAGATTCTTTAGCTGGAACTGCTATAAATAATTCCGATTATTTAGATATTGCTAAGTTTAAATTATTTGGTAATCGTAATGTGGATTGGGATATTCCTTATTTAAAAGAAGTTCATAAAATTAAAAGCGTTTTAGATGAAAAAAATTCTTTATCGCAAATAAATCAAATAGATTCTACTATAGATAATGGGATTGAATTAACTTGGTATGATCATGGAACCAGTGTAGGGCCTTCAGGTTATATAAATGCACCTGATTTTTCTTCTGCGTATAATTTCGAGTTGCCTATTAATACTATTTCATTTACCCCTTTTCCTTCTCAACAGATAGCAAACCAATCTCCTTTTTTTACTTCTCAGTATGGAGGATATTATTCTGAGGCAGATCCATACGTAGACGACTACACTGACAATCTTAGGATTAATAAATTTTATCCTGTTATATGTAAGAACGTATGGGACGGCAGTCAAACTGTTACAGGAAGAAATTCTTACTACAACACCGAACTGCATGCAAACAGTTATTTTACATTTCCTGCAAAACATCTGTTGTATCATTATAGTATGCCTTACAAGTATTCATCAAGAAATACTACAAGAGAAATTCCTAATAGTTATATTAATGGGAATCCTGATTTAGGGTTTTTTAATAATATCGGAATTGATAATCAATGGTGGGTAGATTCTATGGTAACTGATTCATTAGGCGGTTGGACGTCTAGTTTATTAGTTCGTAGAGTTTCTCTACAGTCTTATATAGAAGAGCATGAGATAGAACAAAGATCTATTAGACAAGAAAATTCTAAAAAAGAATTAAGTAAAATAGAATTTTACCATCATGATTTTGAGGATCAATCAGAAATATTAAATTCATATAACAATGGGTCTTTAACAAAATTACAATTTTCATTTAAAGTAGATGAGGTTGATACACACAGTATTACTATATCTAATATAAACTTAACCAGTAATGTCTCTACTGTTGAATTTGCACCTTTAGGAGATTTAACTAAACATCCTATGCACCATGGATTTGGGCATTTAAACATAACTATGTTAGGAAATTTAGAAGTGTTTTTTGTAAGAAAATCTTTTGAATCTAGTTATATACTTTCTAATTTAATGGGAAGTACTTCTGGTACTTTTGAGGGATGTGATAATGGTGGGTTATTTACAGAGTCAGATGAAATTATTCCTGCAGAAAGATATAACACAGAAGCGGCTACAAATTTATATAATATTAATAGTGAAACAGAATCTAGGTCTTTTATAAACAATTATAAAAATAAAATTAGAAAATTTAAAACTACTTTAACTGCTTTAAAACAATATATATAAATGACTAATAGAAAAACTAATTTATATAAAATAAGAAATAAAAGTACAAGTTCTTGCGGGGGACATGAGTTTGAGGCCCCTGGACCTGAATCTAGAGATTCATTTGTTTCAGAAGAAGATACTAAAAATAATCCTAAAGGATTGTCTGGTGCTTCTAAGTTTGTAGGCGCTAAAGATGAAACTATGATTCCTGCAGATTACACATCTTGTGTAACAATAAAAGATATATTTGAAAAACATGATGAAATAATTGAAAGGAGAAGAAATTCTCCAAACGGATTAAGTGATCTTGATCCTATAATTTATATGCCTGTAGCCTTTACTTTTTTTGCAACTCCCGATGAGTGTGACCCTACCACGGGAGAACCTTTAGGATTTGGTGTGGGTTCAATTCCAACAAAAGAATATTGTTATGGAATAATAAATATTTTAAATTTAATATTTTCAGGGAAATATCCAGGCGGAGGCGACAGTATGTACGATTTAGGAACTAAATGGATGGCTGATGAAAGTTTTACAATTCCTTTATTAGAAGCTACTCATGGAATTTCTTCTAGAATAAGATTTGCTATAGGTCCTGCAGATCACACTGGTGAGGACATGTCAGAAGATGCAATTCAAATAATTCCTATTCTTAAATATTATAAAGCTTATCCTGAGCATGTTCCATTAAGTCTTAATGATAAATGCCAGGTATACGGATACTCAGCTACAGGTGAAGAGCTAGACCATCTTGATAATAATGGTCGTGTTATGCGTTACGATAGGATGTCTGCTACCACAAATCCTCCCGACGTCCAAAAGAGCGATATAAATTGGAGATTTGGAAAAGAAGATAAAGAAAATGGAGCTCATTTAAAATATTTACAAGTAGTGTTTGCACAATCTGCTAGTGGTTTATTAGGCAGTGCTCAGTTTCCCTTTAAAAGTGCAGATTTTAATATATCAAAAAGTAATACTGGGGCGATGTGGATGAACACTTGGTATGATGGAAGCATTCAAGAAGCAATTCAAAGCGGTATGGTTGAAGCTATGCTACACACATTTGCACACGAATTTTCTCACGAACTTGGGGTATGGCATAATTTTGGCCACGGAACTAGTAATGATACAATACTTGAAGATTGGCAGTTTCAACGTATGTATAAAAATGTTGTTAAAAGAGCTCAAGATATTTCTAAAGGAGATGTAGGATCGGCCTCTGTGGACCAAACAAATTCTTTTCAATTACATTACCCTCAACTAAGACAATACAATCTTGACACAGGGCAAGTAGAAAAAGATGATGAAGATACTACTCCTACAGATTGGACTTCTGGATTATACGAACCTTTACCTACTTTACCTAATCACCCTGAGTTAATTCATTATGCTATACCTGGATATACTCATGTTAAAAGTAATTTTTTATTAGAAAATTACGATGACCACGGTATTTATAATAGTACAGATTCAAATGAATTACGTACGCATTACAAACTTTTTGTAGAAAGTCCAGGAACCTTAACAAATAATTATAAAGACACTAATGTTAAGCCTACATACAGCGTGGGTTTTAATGTACCAACTGTATTTAGATTAACTCCTAGAAGTGAAAATGTTTATGATCCTTTTTTAGACACAGTAACTGATGATGTAAATTCAGAATGGCCAAAAACAATTATAAATAATACAGATACTCTTGGCTCTAACCTTACTTTATATAAAGGAACATGCGACCCTAGAAATACTTTAAAAGTTAATCCTTTAATATTTAAATATTTAGGTAATGGAAAATTAGATAAAGGTACTCTTACTGCTTTGTCCCGCCGTAGTTTTATGGGGTCAACTTTACCTAGCGGAACTATAGACGGCGTGGTGTATAATTATCCTGTTCATCATGGAGGTCTTACTACTCTTTTTACTGAAGCTAATTGCCCTTGTTTATATAATGTACATAGCACCTATATAGGGGATTTAGGTGCAGCTCAAGTAGGTCCTGTTACGGAAGACGGGGAGGAGGTTACTGACCCAAACGATTCTGGTATTTATAACCTTTTTAAATATGCTGCAGAACAAAAATGCAGCTCTTTAAATAATATTGCGCAAGAAGACTGCAATGAAAACTCTCCTGATTTAGCATGCTATGATTGTGTTCAGGCTGAGTTAGCACAATACAATGGTTATTATTCTTTAGGAGATTCGGAAGGTATTTCTATATCTCTTGATTTATTGCCATATTTAAATTATGAGTTAGACCCCTATTGGGAAAATGATTATAGTAAAATTACAGCGTTAACTGGTTTCGAGTACAGGTATGATTCTTCTAAGATTCCACTACTGATTGGTGAGAGTAAATTTGACACTGTAAATTTTAATTCCTACACCAATCTTATATGGAGTCATTATTTGAGTAATACTTCTAGTGCATCATTTGAAAATAAAACTCTTAATTTTCCTTTAGCGAATAATGAAGGTATATATAATCAATTAGCAGATATAAGTAAATATAATGAACATATATTTAGTCTTGACCAATTTTTTCAGACTAAAAATTCTCTACACAGATCTTTATCTTATTCTGGTGAACACGCTAATCCTAGTTTATATACAACATCTGGGTCAACTCAAAGTACAAGACCTCTTAAAAAAATAGTAAGAGAACTTGTAGGATATTTACCTAAAGAATTTTATGGGTTTCCTGCCATGAATGAAGAGGAAAATGTAGTTGATTACACTCCGTTTGGGCCATTAAACATGACTAATGAGAATGCTAGTATAGAGGGTAACTATAAGAGTTTGTTTCCTAATTGGAAATCAATTGGAATGAGAATAATTTCTGGTAATTATTACGATCCTGACGAACAAGAATCAATGAGAAACATCGATGTACAGCAATATGGTGTTAATCTTTTTAGTATTAAAAACGACGAAGATTACAATGCTATTTCTACCCAAGAAGATTCTTATTACGAGGACGGAACTGTAAAAGATTGGCATAATCCTTCAGGAATTTTTAATCTTCATTATCGATTTACTCAGTCTAGAGGGCTTCAGAATGGACTCCTTAATGCTATGGGCACAGGAAAAAGAAGTTATAGCATGGCGTATAATATTATGAACTACGCTCCTATCTATTATGGTTTTTTTGAAGGGGAAGAAGATCCTATAACTGACTTCTTTTTTTTCCATTCTAATTCTAGGGGTGCATTTAGTCAGCATATAGTTTTTAGCCCACACCAACTTCTTCACATGGAGTACAATGTTCAGCAAGGTGCGGGAGGTATGAATTTAGCAGTAGACTTTGGCGCACAGCTTGCGCAAGACCATAACTGGCCTTTTGAAATAGAAATAGGTTTAGGGCAAATATGTACTTTAGGGGTTATAAATGAAAACAATTACTACTATATATATTCTTCTAGCCAAGAAGCTTTCGATAGTACAAATACTACTCCTGCTGATCAAACGTACAGTTCTGTATCTCAAAATATAGTTGACAATAAAGGGCAATATTTTATTGGGGAGTTTCAATATGATCCTATTTTAAAAAGTTTATCTGATTTAAAAGGTAATAAATTACACTCTGTTGCAAGTGCAGTTCAAAATAATATCAAGGTAGATCTAGGTAATACGTATGAAAAAATGAAAAAATTTAATGCTGTATACAATAAAATTGTTAATTTTACAAATTAATTTAAAGATATGTTAAACTCTAATACAATATTTATATTAAAATACAGAACAGCTAAAGAAAAGATAGAAAAATTTTCTAGCTCTTTTATAGGTAAATTAGGTGGGGGTATAAAATCTAGGCAATCTATTAGAAAGTATAACATTTTAAATATCTTAATACGATTTTTACAAAACGTATCTTCCGATACAATTTTATTTCAAGCTAAAGAACCTACCCCAATAACAATCACAGACATAACGCTACACTCTGATTTTTCTTTACTAGGAACTTCAGGACAACTTTTTAATACTCAAAATAAAAATTTATCAATTGTATTAAAAGTTTTATTGCCTACGGGGCAAAAAGAAATTGTAAGCGTAGTAACTCAAAAACAAGTACACTCTCTTTTATTACAATCTTTAAATTACTTTGTTTCTGGGGGACCGCAGTTTTCTATTAGCGTATTTAAAAATCTGGTTTTAACTGCTCTACAAAATAATTCTACTAAACATTTTTCTATTTCAGTGCAATCAAATTCTACTGGATTAACTATACGTGCTCCTAAAACAGCTAAGTATAATGGTAGTAGGATACTTAGTAATAGACATAATGATAGCGCACCTATGATGTCTTTTAATTCAAGTTCTAATTTTGAATTTGGAGTTTCTAAAGATAATGTGTCTAACAACTCATTATTTACAATAGTAAACTTAAATTCTATTTTTGATAAAATAGCTATTGTTTTAAAGTTTAAATACAAAAAAGCAGTTAAGTACCAATCTATTTTAAACTCTTCAGATTCAGAAGCAGAAGAAATTTTACAAGAAGACTCTATGGGGCTTGTTGTAAATTCTTCTACTATTCTTTTAGACTCTAATGGGGATGCGCTCAACTTAAACGGTAATAATAATCAAATACAAAATAGCAATGGCGAACGTAAAAATTACTAATCTAGAACGGAGTCGTGCAAGTCACAATAGCGATCTAATAATGATAGTTCAGGATGATAAAACTAGAACTATTACTAAAACTGATTTTGTAAGAAGTTTAGTTCAAGATCTTGGAAGCTTATCTAGTAAGTTTCAAAAACTTCAACAAACAGTACAAAAAACTACTATTAAAAAAACAGCTCCTAAGTTCAATACAGTTGTTTCAGGTAAAAATCCTAAACTACCTCAACATTTTTCTACAAAAGAATATGTAGACGGAAAGCTTAGAGGTTTAGTGGACGATGTTCCAGGGGCTACAATTAATAATATTTTAAAATATGACTCAGCATTAGATACTTCTATTAGTAATGCTTTTCAGATTGTACACAAACATTATGTGGACACAGCATTAAAGTCAACTTTAAAAGTTTTACAACATCACTCATCAAATTCTTTTCCGTCAGCTTCTGAAGGAGATACATTTGTAATGTCTAATAGCTATGCTACTTTTGCAAATACTAATGAAGAAGTTACTGCGGGAGATATTTTAATATGCATTAATTCATCTTCTGGAGGAGCTACAGCTAACAATGATTTTGTTATTCTTAACACTAATATAAGTGTTGCGTCAGAAGATTCTTTAGGTTTAACTTATATAGCTTCTGCTGACGAAGTTACATCTTACACAGGACCTAGCTCTGCCATAACCCCTTTATCACTTAAAGTAGAAAAAGAAGCAAGTGCTCAGTACAATGTCACTGAAGTAAGCTCTGCTGTTTATTCTTTAAAAGAATCTGAAAAAGGTTTAGTGTCAGTTAATACAATTAGTACTTCTGTTGAGGTTACATTACCTTCAATAGGACAACTTGCTTATCCTAAATTTTGTAAATATATTATAAAAGATGAAGGATTAAATAGCTCAGTAAACAATATTGTTATAAATGCTGCGGGTACGGATACTATACAGAATGATAAAACTTATGTTTTAAAATCTAATGGAGCCTCTGTAGAGCTGTATAACCATAATGGTACTTGGTACTCTATTGGGGTTAGTAGTTCTTCGGCAGTTGGTTCTAGCGAATCTTCTGAAGGATTTTCTAAATATTCTACTGTAGCAAGATTATTTAATTCTACTTCAACAGCAGCAGTAACTGCTGCAAGTTCTATTGAAGATTTTAGTCAATACAATTTAGGGGAAGGATTTAAAGTTACTGCGGCAGGGGAGGTAGGATCTAATTCTGCAGGTAAGACAATATCGTTATTTTTAAATGGTCTTACTTCAAATGTTACTAATGCTACAACAGGTTCTCCTACAAGTAAGAGTTGGATTCTAGAAGCTACAGTATTAAGAAGTCAGGATAAGGGAGGAGCGTATGCTATTATTTTTGGACAAATTACATTTGATGGAGTTGCGGCTGACACATTCCAAGCTTACGATTACTCTATGGACTGGACTAGAACAGATGGTAGCATATCAATTATAACAAATAATTCAACTGCATCAGATATTAAAACTACTGCTTTTATAATAGAACGCATAAAAAACTAATAAACTAAGATTATGATAATAGAGTGTAAAGCTAATTCAAGAGGTCCATTAAATTCTCTTTTAGAAAAAACTACTTTAGTAAGTAAAGGGTCTCAAGCCTCTTTTGAATTTTCTTACAAAATACTTCTTCCTGAAAGTATAGTTTCAAAATCAAAAAATAAGTATAGTAAAAAGAAAAGTAAAGCTATAGAAGCTAAAGATTATAGTGCTATTGAAAATGAAATTTATCAAGCAATAAATCAATGGTCTTTATTTTTTAGAAATTATTATAATATTAATAATAAGTTTAAACATTCTTTAAATACTAGTGTTAAAAAAGTTTCAGCTTCAGAGCAATGTGTTTTAGTTTTTCAAATAACAAATGAAAATATTGCTAAAGTAAATGTTGTTAAAAATAGCATTGAAATATCTGGAGAGTATCCATGGTCTTCTTTTACTAAAAGTGCTTGCACTACCTCCCCTTTATTTGTAAAACTTTTACAAAATGTAGGGGATCTGTTAGGATTTAGAAAGTTACCTACTAAGGTAAATTCTTTGATGTCACCATCTTTAAGTAATAGTCCTTATAAACTTACACACAATGCAATTATTAAAAATAATAATATAGCAAGATGTCACATAGATATAGATACTAAATTATTAACTCAGGTTCAGTGTATATACGGAAGACCTAACTTTCCAGTTGTGCATGGTGATTTAATAAATGAAAATTTATTAGACACAGAAGTAACTACTAGTAGAGATGAATTTTTAAAAAAATCGCGTGCTATAAAAGATCCAGTAAAGATTTCTCAGGATGCATTATTAACTAATACGTATGTAACTTTTGGGGACATTGGAGATCTGCATGTTATAAATTCTTTTGGGCTTGTATCTGTTTCTGACCCTAGATTTATTACTCCTGTTACTTTTTTATCTTCATTGAGTAAAGAATTTATAGACGCTGAAGCTTTTACACACTCTATAGTTATTTCATCTCTAGAAGAAGGTCCTGAGTTTTTTGTTTATAAAACAGATACAGAAAAATTAATTTTAACTGATTCTTTAGGATACAAACTTAGAAATAGTATAGAGTCAAGTTTGTTACCTACTTTTACTTCTTCCCAAGCAGCTTATGGGGAAAATTATGATTATACTTCTGATGCTTTTTCTAAGGATATAACAGCAATAAAGTATAGTGATAATACTTCTTTGGTAATTAGTACTGTTTACACTAATGAAGAAGAAGGTGCAAAATTAGCATTTATTAAATTTAACCCTAACCTAGACAACTACTTAGGGAATGGAGAAATCGTATCCCCTTGTGATATTGAAGATGGTGTTACTACTGGAAATGTATCTGAGTACAATTCTTTTGCTTTAAATGAATTTGGGTTTGCCCCTGACATTATAAATAAGGATCAAAATGCTGTAGTGGTGGGAACTAATGCAGCTATTGCATTTACAACATTTAACCAGCACCTATTAGAAGAAGTTGCAGGAACTACTGCTGTAGTATTTAATAATAGATTAGAACTAGTGGTTATTAACTTTACAGAAAGCACTGATTTTAGTACTCTTTCTGTATACGGACAACCTGCTATCGAAGAGATTAATGAAACTACATTTGACTCTTATCAAGTTACTTCAGATGTAGAAAGTAATTATTATACTTTTAATAATTCATGGGGAATATATGAGTTTCCTTTTGTTGGGGATCTTGGATTTAAAACTATTTCTGAGATACAAACTAAACAGTGGTCTCAAGCATCTCAAAGATTAGACGTAGATGATTTTGCAGGAGACACATCTGAAACTGTTTTTACTAAGTTTGCTCTTACAACAACAGTAACTAGATTTGCTTTAGTGGCAATGGCTACTAAGTGGGGTATAGTTATAATGGAGTGGGATAGAATTAATTGCACGTTTGTTCCAAACTCTATAGAAAATCACTATGGTGTAAATGCAGATAAAATAGGTCAGTTAATGCACTTACCTGTAGGAGATCAAACTAATACATACAATCCTGTAGATATAGCTTTTAGTGTTAGCGAACAAACTTTTTATATTATTGCGGCAGGAGACGACGAACTAAATAAAATATATAGATATAAAATAAAACAAGGAAGTGCAATTTTAGATCCTGTTTCAATTATAAATCAAATATACGAAGTTCAAAATCCTAGTGATATTAATCCCACTCATTTTATAAAAACTCCAAATTCTCTTACTATAGCTAGCTACGGAAGTAACTCGTATGCAGTATTAAATGATACTATAGTTGATTTAAACTGGTCTTCGAGTGGACCAGTGCTAACTTTATCTGCACTTCGGCCATCCTTTGAAATGATAACTCTTCAATCTGTTTTAGATAGTCTTGAAGATTTTGAGTTAAGCAATCAAGTTGCTCCTGAAATTACTTACGATTCTTACGGAAGATTATCTAATTTTATAACTGCAGATAAGATATTTCAAAAAATAGATACTGACCAAGCGGAATATGATATACAGGTTTATGATCCTACTTCTACGGCTCAGCAATACAATGTAGAAACTCCTGGAATTGCCCACTATTCTGCAAATAAAAATTTTGAACTTACAAACTTTGGGCAAAAAGAAAAAATGCTTCAGTCAGGAATTCTAACTGATGACTCGGGAAGCGCTATATTATTCGTTCAGGAACAAAGAACTTGTCTTAGACAAAATGTGGACGGTATAGGTGGGGAGTCATTTGAGGAAAATTGTTTAGGCGGTAGTTATTGGAATTCTGCTAATGAGGAGATAAACGTTGGAGCTGATATTGGGGTAGGCGGTAGAGATATAGTTATCTTTAATCGTATGGGGGACGAAATATATAGACGAAGTATGGCTGGATTTGATGGAGGTTTACCTATCGACAATCCTGCTATTAATTATCCAAATAATCTTGTATCAGTTACTGCTACAGGAAGTTTTTCAGATGATAATGGAAACTTAAATAGTGCTCATAGAGATACCTCTCAAAATATTGCACTTAGTTATGATGCAGGTGAAAAAACTGCTACTATTATGTGGGTGCACACAATGAAAAGTAAACAAGATGCAGATTCTACTGGTAGAACTACTTTACAAGCAGTTGATGTAGACTTTACTTTAGGTGAAGAGGTTTCAGATGGAAACTGTCTATTTATTCAAAATGCTAATGGACTTCTTTCTGGAGAGGTTAACTTGTCGAGCGAACATAAATATAATAATATTGTTTCTAATAAGTACTATCCAAATTTTACAGGAAAATCTATTGGGCCCTCCTTAGCTGCAGACGGGGATACAGTTCATCCTTGGTTTTATAATTTATTTACTTTTCCTAAAACTCCAGGGGAGCCCACTTATATAGGGGGCGTTACTATGTTTATGGCAGATGATAGTAACCATGTAACTTCTGAGTATACTGGGAAGTTAACTATGAAAATATTTCAAATAGGGTTTGGTTCAATTCAAAATTATAATGTACCTCTAACAGATGATATACTTCTACCTATAGAAGAAATAAATCAATACAATTCTTTATACGGGGCGTGGCAAAGAAAGCTTGGACAAAACACTTTTACTATTATAAATGAAGACAGTGAATTTATGTTTACTGTATGGAAAGGTAGAATTTTAATTCATCGAATTGTAAATAAAAACTTATATAATAATTTTGAATTAGTATACAGTTATAAGATGGACAGTATAGCGCCATCTAATTTTGTCAACCTTGGATTCCAGTCAAATGGAAGTAACATGGGCGAGAGAGATTATGGATCATTTAATCCTTTAGGTAGCCATAATCAAAGTATTACTCAAAGCATACCAAAGCTAGCAAACTGCAGTAAAAAGTCTTTTGTAGATTTTAATGAGAATAATTTATATGCATCTGGCGGGGTGACTATTTCGTTTAATGATAGAAATCCTAATATTATTGAAAATGGAGTTTGGTCTAAAATACACCCAGACGGTTCGCAGTACATAATACTTGTGCACAGTGCATTTTTTAATGAGGATGATACATTTGGGGGTGCAGATACAAGTTATACTACAGTCCATGGACAACAAAGAGCCATAGTTAAAAAACAACAATTATTAAAATTTGATTTTACTGCATTCATTGCTGATATAGAAGACAATGAATCAATTGCGGGTTGCGGTCTTTATTGTTATCTTACAAGATTAGAAAGCGGTACAATTCCATTATTAAGTCAAAGTCTACAGTATGGAGAAGTAATATCAGCTGACTTAGGGTACTCTGAATCAACTGACCCTTATCAAACTAATTTTATTGGAGAACTCGAAACTGGCTTTGGTGCTTTTAATCCTTCAACAAATTATCAAGATACTGGTAACCTTGCATTATTAGATTTTGAAACCTACTATGATTTTAACACTAAAAATCAATTTAATAATGATTTTAATAATGTTTATGTTTCAGGTTTATTTAAAAATGCAGCTGGAGAAATAATAATATCCAGCACTTATAGCTACCTTCCTGTTTTAGGAAAAGTAGATGCTAATGGAGAAAATTATAGCATTGATCATTTAGGGGAATCAAACACTTATAATAGTTATTGGAAAATTCATAATGCATCTGGCAGTGATGGTAATTGGAATAGTGTAAATTATAGTGCTAATAAATATCAACAACACTTTAATCCAATTATTTATTCTGTAAGAAGTATTGTTGAGCCTGGACAGGCTTTAGTGTATGGTTGCACAGATCCTAATTCTTGCAGCTATGATCCGTTAGCCAATGTAGACGATGGATCTTGTCAATATGAAATTGATAATTGTGGTTGTGGTACTGGGTTGTCTCAGGATTTATGCGGAGAATGTACTTCTGCTGAAAATGCAAATCAAACTTGTCTTATATGTGATGATGTTAGAGCTGAAAATTATGATTCTTCCTCCGTAGATCCAGAACTTGTTGATAATTCAACTTGTCAATTTATAGTTTGTTCTAACGATGAAGCTTGTAACTATAGTTTAAGTGAGGATTATCCAGACGGCGCTTCAATTATAACAGACAATGAAATTTGTACCTTTACTTTAGGACCCACTTGTGATTGTGAAGGAAACTTTTTAGATGGGTATTGTGATTGTAACGGAAGACCTTCTGTTGCCCAATGTGGTTGCGGAGACGAGGTTCTTCCTGATGCAGAATTTTTACATTGTAACTGTGAAGCAGAAGAAGTAAATCAAAAAATTGTAAGCACTCCTTGCGGGTGTACTTATAGTTCTGTTGACACGGTAGGATTTGCTGACGGAACTTCTCTATCTATTTTATCAGGAACTGTAGGCGAAACATTAAGTGTTACAGCTGATGGTGTAGCTACTTCAGATGTAAATAGTTCTAGAAGATCATCAAATTATTATTGTGATTGTGGGTTAACTATTCCTACAATAGATAACCAATATACAGATGCAGGGACTTTTGAAATATATTATTCGTATGAATATTTTAATGGAGTATTAAATGGAGATGACTTTGATGGATTTATTTTAAATAGAAGTGAATCAAGATACTTTTGCAGACAAACTGCTAATTCTTTTGGGTTTAACGCTTTTGACGGTAAACAATATGCAACTCCTACTAGTGACGCAGGAGCAGCTGCACCTGATGTACCATGTCGCCCAGACACATTAGATTGTATGGGGTTTTGTCCAGGAACAGAAAATTATTGTTCTGACTGTGTAGAACTAACTGTGTACTATGATGCAGACGGTGATGGTTTAGGAGGATCTACTCCAACATCAATAGTATGTGATCATCCTGTAAACGCAGAAGTTTTAACAAGTGTAGGAACTGTTCATGGTACTTGTAGTGGGGCTGGTTGTTTAGTTCTTGAAGGAGGTGATGAGAATGATACTTGCTCAGAAGCTACAGATTGTTCTGGTGAGTGTGGTGGCACAAACGTAATAGATGGTTGTGGTAACTGTGGTTCTAGTGACGGTTCTTACGGAACTGCAGGAATTTTTTCTTTTCCTGCATTTAACGGTATTAATGTAGGTACAGAATGTGCTTGTCCTGAAAATGGGCATGTACTGACATTTGATTGTAATGGAGATTGCTTATCTACAGACCCAGCCTTGGCAGATCAGAGAGCTGTCTTTAATGTTGACTGCGATTCTTGTGTTGGTGGTAATACTGGGCTAGAAATAAATTTCTGTTATGGATGTCCAGATCCAAGCGCATGTAACGAACCGTTGGTAGTAAATGGAAATACTCAAGAAGGAAGTACTATTACTATAAACAGTGTAGTAATAGACATATTTGACAATGGCTCTTGTGACTATGAGGCATGTGCGGGATGTTTAGATACTTCAGCTTGTAACTTTGACAATGAAGCTACTATACACGATCCAGAGGCCTGTGATTATACTTGTTACGGATGCAACGTAAATGTAGCATGTAATTATCAAACATTACCAAATGGAGATAATCCAACGTCATGTTTAAGTTATATAACTAACGATAACACACCTGCTAATATAATAGAACTTTTAACACCTCAAGGGTGTTACGATGAAAATGGAGAACCGTTGTCAGGATGTGAGTATGCCAGCTGCACAGGATGTATGGATACAACAGCATGTAATTATGATGACACTGCAACAATAGCAGATAACACCACTTGTATTTATAGTTGGTGTGATTTTAATAATCCTGAATGTGATTCAGATTGTGAAGAATGTATAGATGGGGAAGGGTGCTCAGGAGGATGTGTTCAATTAGATGCTTGTTGTGGTGTAGAGTGTGAAGCTGATCAATATGGCAATCCACAGTCTCCTGTAGTTGTAGATGGTAACTGTGATTGTCAAAATGATTTTGTTGCTGTTTTTGGGTGCACTAACTCAACAGCAATTAATTACAATCCATTAGCAAATCAAGATGATGGTTCTTGTATTTTACCAGTTCCTGGATGTACAGATCCAGAAGCTATTAATTATAATTCTAATGCCAACATAGATAATGGAACTTGTGAATTTGAAGCAGAAATTATTTATCCTCTTTGTTCTGATTTTCCTGGAGTTTGTATTGAAACTTTATACGATGGAAGCGCAGTAAGTAGTGGCTCTTTTATTTTACCAACGGATAACATTTTTGAACTAAGAGATTCTCTATTACTAGGATTTAGTAATAGATCTTTTGCAGAAGACTTATCTAACACAGATTCTTATTTTAATAATGAAGATCTTTTTAACACTACTTTAACTGGAAGTGCATTTGACATAGTAGATAACTTTGTTCCTGTACCTTCATATCTTTTTGACGGATCTACAACTGGTAAGTTTAATGAGTTTGATAACTTTGAAAGTGTTGTACAAGTTATTTCTAGAGATAATACTATCCTTAGATTTTACCCAGACTTTTTCCCAATGAATCATTCTGATTACGATCCAGAAGCAATTGAGACTTCGTTTGGGCAAGGAATTTTTACTTCAATTTATTCTTCTCTGCCTACTCAAAGAACTAGAAATCTTGTTTACTTTACCATACAACAAGACTCTGGGTTTATAGGTAATCGTAATGGAATTACTGCTGAAGATTTATTTTCAGGTATGGCCGTTGAGTTATCTTCAGATGCAAGTGTTTCAAGCGTAATAATAAGAGATGAAAAAACAGGAGCTTATATAGTATATGTTGCAGGAAGTGTAATAAGTAACGATAATAATCTTTTAATACATTCTTCTAATGATATTATACATACAGGAGATCCTCAGTTTGGTCAAACTCCTGAAGGATGCTATGTAGATAACACCACTTTTGAAGGTAAAGCTACAATTGCTTCTGCACTTGGCGATGAGTTTACAGCTAGTCTAGGTTCTGATGTATCATTACCTGTAAACAGAGTATACAGTATATTTGTTACTATGATGAATACTACAGAAACTAAGACTTTTGAATTTGATATGCAATCTTATTTTTGTGATAATGATTCAGACTGTGATGGTACATGCGATGAACATGAAATACCTTCAACTCCAGTTTGTATAGATCCAACTTCTATAGGGTTTGACCCAGAAGATATAGCATCCCTTTGTCCTAACTATGATTTACAAACTTTAACATTGTTACCAGGTACAGACACTACACATTGTTTTAATGATCCTACGTTATGTACGCATTGTGGTCCTCTAGAACAGGTTTGTTGTATTGAAAATTTCCCAGACGCTGTTGAAGGTTCTTATATAAGTGAAGCAGATTTAGGAGAGTGTCAAGAATGTTCTAGTACAGGGTACGAATGTGAATTTCCTCCGTGCCACAATATAACTCCAAATCCAATATGTTGTGATCCTCAAGCGCAAAGCTATACTTTAAGCCCGCCTGATTGTGACTACTGTCAATACTTAAGTGATCCTAACACAGTGTGTCAAGAGCCAGTTGTAATAACTCCTTCAGAGTTTCATATAGAAACTATTTATAGAGATGGTAATAATCTTAATGGAAGTCTTGCAGAACCTGCTAATGCTTCTACTGTAGACTGGATAGTATATGATTCTTACAATGTAGTTGTAGCTTCTAGATCAGGGTACGATTTAAATAATTCTTATGAAACATCTCTTGATGGGTCTAAGATTTTTTATGATAACATTGAACAAAATGGATGTTATTATTTTTTACCTATTGGACATAGAAAAGCTAGAAAATTTGACAACATAACTATTAATGTAAAAAATGGAGACACAGTACTTCATTCTATTGAGTATGGATATTCTGAAAATACTACAGGTGGATTTAAATTTAATATTGGTAGTGAAGAATGTCAGCTAGGATGTAATTCTCCAAGCGCTAATATAATAGACAGTCCGCTATGTTCTATTACATCTATTTTAGATTATGACTCAAGCACTAAAGTTATGTTTAGATTTACTAGAGATGTAAATGGTACAGACTTTTTAAACTCTAACAATTCTTTTATTAGTATTGTAGATGTAGTGTCTGGGAAAATAGTATATCGTCTTAATAATTTTGATTCTAATGTTATAGAAGATAATATTATTGTTAAAGGTTTTGATCAGTATGCTTTATTTGTTAATCTTGCATCATCAGGAAAATCTAGTAATAATAAATTTAAATTTGAAATTATAGATGAAAATCTTTCTATTTTAAAATCTCAAATAATTACTCCTTTATCAAATAATAAAAAATCTTTTTATCCATTCTCTATTGAAAATAAAATATATGGATGCACAGATAAAAATTCTTCTAACTACAATTCATTAGCAACTATTGATGACGGGTCTTGTGTGGAAGGAGCATTCTTAAAATGTGTTCAAGAAAAAATGTTTAATTTAGATTTATCTAATTGTGAAAGCGAGGAGGCGGACAGAGCTTTAGAAATTTATGCTATGTATAAAGGGCTTATAGCTTCTAAGGAAGAAATGAACGATACAAAGTATCAAAAATATAAAGAAAAGTTGTCAGCCCTATGTGATGCTGAATATTGTAAAACATGTTAAAATAAAATAAAATGGATAGAAATAGAGATTTATCAAAACAAATAGCTGGATTGCATACAATGCTTTCTAAGACTATGGGATCAAATACTAAAGTAATATTAATAGACGACACTGCTGAACATGCAGGACCCTTCTGTGCAATTACTGGATTAACTACTGCAGTGGTAGATGCTAGTGAATGTGACATGTCTTTTATAGAAGATGTTGCTAATTTTACAATTCCAGCAGGGACCACAATATATGGAAAGTTCGCTTCTATAGAATTAGATAGTGGATCCGTGTTGGCGTATTATGCATAAGATATGAGTAAAAATTATAAATGGGCAACATTAACGCCCGATGAAATTTGGGAACAAACTTCGGCTCAAGTTTATAAAAATAAAAAGAAGTATAACAAATCTAAAAAAATAGAAGATGGCGTACGGAAAAATGAAAGCAAAGTCTGGAATGAAAGTAAAAAAGAAAGCAGCACCAAAAGCTAAGAAAGGTATGAAACTTAAAAAAGCTAACTTTGGTATGCTAAGTGTTAAAGCTGGTATAGATAACAATCCTAAACCAACTCAAGCAGACAGAATTGCAGGAGCTACAAAAGGTAAAAAGAAAAAACCTATGGCTAAAAAAGGTTCTAAAGTTATGAAAGCTAAAAAAGGTTCCATGGTAAAAAAAAGTGCTAAAAAGAAAATGGTAAAAAGAAAGTACTAATGGAAATATTTAAAAATGACAACGCTTGGAATGAGAAGGCTGTAGTAGGGTTTATTGCTTTTGCAATAATGTGCCTTATAATGGTAGCAGATCTTGTAACAGGTTGGGTAGGTAATGATTTAATAATAAACGAGTATGTTTATAATTCGTTTGTTTGGGTTGTACTTGGCTGCTTTGGTATATCAGGCGTTGAAAAATTTGCTAAAAAATAAATCATGGCTTTTAAAAAACATTTAATGTACAAGGGGTCTAAAAGTGTAATGGCTAAAACCAACAAAGAGCATTTAGCTTTAAAGGCTAAGGGTTATGGACACACTAAACCTAAATCTAAATCTAAAAAAAAGAAAAAGTAATGGCTGCAAAAAGAGGATTATACGCAAACATACATGCAAAAAGAAAAAGAATAAAAGCGGGTAGTGGTGAAACTATGAGAAAGAAAGGCGCTAAAGGTGCTCCTACAGCTGCTAACTTTAAAAGATCTGCTAAGACAGCTAAAAAAAGAACTACTAAAAAGAAAAAGTAATGGTCATAGACAAAGACACTACTGAAATAAT
>Ga0209337_1000402_pt1 | contig 34682 bp, 37 predicted proteins | sample LinPmetageLP53_FD_184044 | JGI IMG/M metagenome (GOLD analysis project Ga0209337, IMG submission 184044) | Marine viral communities from the Pacific Ocean - LP-53 (SPAdes) (version 2) | ecosystem: Environmental > Aquatic > Marine > Oceanic | place: Pacific Ocean | collected 2010-02-08
GGAGTATTATGCCTTCGCCACAGCTTGAGTTGAAATCAGATATTGCTAGTTTGTTTAAGGACTTGGAAGACATTGCAAGTACTACTCAAGTTAATGCACCCCATGTTCCAACAATAGAAAATGCAGATATTACTGAACTTTTTAGTGGGTTGAATGAAGCCCATAAAGAAGCACAAATTGAAGTTGAACTAAAATTATCCCTAAATGAAAAAGAGAAACTAGAAGCGTTCTCTACTCTTATTGAAACCTTTGATGAGATTATTCAACCCGAAACCACACCCGAAGTTATCCAAGAAAAAATTGTTGAACCAATCAATGAAGGTGCAAAACTAGAAGCACTTGAACAACTATTCTCTGAACTAATTGAACCAGAACCAATAGTAGAGATAGTTGAAGAACCTAAAAATATTATTGTTGATGAAGTTGAAACAGAATCTTTAGTAGAAGAACCCACAAATGTAGAAAAGAAAGCAGACCTTGTAGATAAGGCTATTGTACATCTTAATGATATGCAAGAAAAAACTACAGTTAAAGAAGAAGTAGCACAGATTACAACTCTACGAAAAGAGTTTGATAACTTTAGATCACTCATTGGACAACAAATAGCATCATCACAAATGTCTGGTGCTGGTGGTGGTGAAGTTAGACTTGAGTTTATGGATGATGTTGATAGAAATACCGCAAAAGTAAATGGTAAGTTTCTAAAGTATCAATCGTCTACTGGTAAGTTTATTGGTGCAGATGCTGGTGTAACAGACGAACAACTACAAGATGTTGTTGGTGGAATGATTGGTAGCAATACTGAAAGTGGTATTGCAGTTACTTATGATGATACAAACGGAAAGTTAGATTTTACAGTTGGTACACTTAATCAAGATACTACTGGTAATGCTGGCACAGCTACTGCACTTGAAACTGCAAGAACGATAGCAGGAGTATCATTTAATGGAACTGCAAATATTGCTATTGCAAGTACAGACTTATCAAACACAAGTGCGATTACTCTTTTAACAGCATCACAAACATTAACAAATAAAACTCTGACTAGTCCAGTTATAAATACAGGAATAAGTGGTACTGCATTTTTAGACGAAGACGATTTATCAAGTGACTCTGCAACAAAGGTTGCATCACAACAATCAATTAAAGCATATGTTGATGCAGCTGAATTACGAACTAGAGCATTTGCAATTGCTATTGGTGCTGGACTTTAGTTATTGACTAAATAGTATATAAAGGAAGAAAAAATGGCTATTCCAAGTTCAAAAGCAACATTAAAATCATACTGCCTAAGAGCATTAGGTTTTGGTGTTATTGACATAAACGTATCTGATGACCAAGTAGATGACAGGTTAGATGAAGCTTTACAATATTTCGCACAATATCATTATGATGGTATTGAGAAAATGTATCTCAAACATCAGATTACTGCGGCAGATAAAACTAGAGCTCTTTCTAATACAACTACAACTGCAACAGATCCAGTAGATAGTACTATTACTGCATCTTTCTCAGAAGGAAATAATTTCATTCCAATGCCAGAGGCGGTAGTTTCTGTATTAAATGTTTTCCCATTTGACGATGTTGCAACAAACAATATGTTTGATATTAGGTATCAACTTAGATTGAATGACCTATACGATTTTAGTTCTACTTCTGTTATACATTACCAACAAACAATGCAACACTTAGATTTTCTTTCACATATTCTTGTTGGTGAAAAGCCTGTTCGTTTTAATCAACACCAAAATAGATTATACATTGACATGGATTGGACAAATGATATTGAAGCAGATGAATTTATAATCATTGAATGTTATCGTAAGATTGACCCAGCATCATATAGTGATGTATTTGATGATATCTATTTGAAAAGATATGCAACGGAATTAATAAAAAGACAGTGGGGTGCAAACCTTTCTAAATTTAATGGTGTCGCAATGTTAGGTGGCGTCACAATGAATGGTGGAGAAATCTATCAACAAGCACAAGAACAACTAGAAAGACTAGAAGAACAAATTCAGTTATCATTTGAAACACCAATTGACTATATGGTAGGATAATCAAATGTCAACTAATAGTGCATTTCATACAAGTAATCTACATTCTCTTGCAACAGAGAGAAGTTTGTATCAAAACTTAATCAAAGAAGCCATACAGATATATGGACATGATGTGTATTATGTTAATCGTGATACAGTTGCTTTAGATAATGTACTTGGAGAAGATAGTCTTTCTTCATATACAAAACAAACACCAATCGAAATGTATGTAGAAGATGCAGAGGGATTTGGTGGCGACAAAGAAATCATAACGCAATTTGGTTTAGAGAATCGTAATGAGATTACATTTGTAGTTTCTAAAGAACGATTCCAAGAAATGGATAGTCAATTTGTTATTGAAAGTGGAACAGATACAACTGGTGGGGGTATACTTTTAGAATCTGGAAGTATAGATCAATCAGGCAGTTCATCTACACTTTCAAGTGTGCAAGGAGATGACAACTTTTATGTATTACAGGATATAGCTTCTACAGATGCAGATAGACCACAGGAAGGGGATTTAGTTTATCACCCTGTTATTGCAAAAATGTTTGAGATAAACTTTGTAGATCACGATGAACCTTTCTATCAACTAGACAACAATCCTGTATACAAACTAAGATGCAAACAATTTGAATATAGTTCAGAAGATATTGCTACTGGTATTGATACTATTGACACAATTGAAGATGATCTATCAAGATCCTCAAGTGCGTTCCAGTTTACACTTGAAAATGAAGTTGGTTCTATTCAATTAGAAAATGCAGCTGATACTGGTGACGCAGAGTTCTTAATCTCGGAAGACTATATAGTAGGAGATTATGTTACAGATAAAACAGCACAAAATGAGTTATTTGATGTACTTGATGATACTGTTATTGATTTTACAGAATCAAATCCATTTGGTGACGTAGGAAGTAGTACATAATGAAAAAGGAGAATATAATATGTTAGGTCAAACTTTTTACCATGAAACTGTACGCAATGTAATTGTTGCGTTCGGAACAATGTTTAATAATATTCAGATTGTTCGTAAGGACAATACTGGAGCAATAACACAGTCAATGAAAGTTCCACTTGCATACGGCCCAAAACAAAAATGGTTAGCTCGATTAGATCAAGACCCATCACTTGCAACAGCTGCAGCAATCACTTTACCAAGAATAGGTTTTGAAATTGGTTCATTAAGTTACGACCCAACCAGAAAAATGAATCGAGTTCAAAAGTTTAAAAAAGTAAAATCTTCAAGCAGTGCTTCAGGAAAACTTGATACACAGTATATGCCTGTTCCATATAATATGGATATTACTTTATATGCCATGGCAAAAAACTCTGATGATGCATTACAAATTGTAGAACAAATTCTTCCATTTTTTCAACCAGATTATACAATCACATTGAATGATAACTCGGATATGGGAATTAAGAAAGATGTTCCTATTATCTTGACAGATGTTAGTTACGAGGACAATTATCAAGGTGACTTTGAAAGTCGCCGTGCAATCATTTACACCTTATCATTTACAACTAAGTTTTATCTATATGGCCCTGTCACTTCTTCAAGTGTTATCAAGACTGTACAGGTCGATCAGTTTGCAAATCTACCAGAAGTTTCTCCCAAAAGAGAACAGAGATATACAGTTACTCCTAATCCATCATCAGCTGATGCAGATGACGATTTCGGTTTCAGTGAAACATCATCATTCTTTGAAGATGCGAAAACTTATGATCCTGTTTCTGGAACAGACGTAAAGTAAATATTGAAAATTAAGGATTGTTATGAAAGACGCTGATAAAATTATTGGTGGGGCTTTAGGAATACTAGAGTCTGACCCTATCGAAAAATCAATTAAGGAACAGAGTAATGTTCCTCGCGTTGTACCAGCTACCAATGAAGATGATATTGACAACGATTACAAATATCAAAGAGAAAATCTTTATAATCTTATTGAGCGTGGTCAAGATGCTATAGATGGTATTCTTGAACTTGCAAAAGAATCAGAACACCCAAGAACTTATGAAGTTGCATTGAATGGTATTAAACAAGTTGCAGAAGTAACAGAAAAACTTGCAGACCTTCAAGAAAAAATGAGAAAACTAAAAGAAGTTCCTAACAACGCACCCAAAAGTGTAACTAATGCATTGTTTGTTGGTTCTACTGCTGAACTACAAAAAATGTTAAAGGGTACAGATAAGTGATTGAAACAAAAGATAACAAAAATGCTTATCTTGGAAATCCTCTACTCAAAAGAGCCAATGTATCTCAAAATTGGACTAAGAAACAATTACTTGAATATTCAAAGTGTATGGAAGATCCCCTATTCTTTATTCAAAATTATGTAAAAATTGTTTCTCTTGATGAAGGTTTAGTTCCTTTCAAAATGTACGACTTCCAAAAAGAAATGGTTGGAACATTTCATAACAATCGCTTTACAATTTGTAAACTACCAAGACAATCTGGTAAGTCTACTATTATGATCTCATATTTATTACACTATGCATTATTTAACGATAGTGTTAATATTGCAATCCTCGCAAACAAAGCTTCAACTGCAAGAGATTTGTTAGGCAGACTACAACTTGCGTATGAAAATTTACCCAATTGGTTACAACAAGGAGTTATGTCTTGGAACAAGGGTTCTTTAGAATTAGAAAATGGTTCTAAAATACTTGCATCTTCTACTTCTGCAAGTGCGGTTCGTGGTGGTTCTTATAACATTATCTTCCTTGATGAGTTTGCGTATGTACCATCCAATGTTGCTGAACAATTTTTTAGTTCTGTATATCCTACCATCTCATCAGGTAAAACTACAAAAGTAATGATAGTAAGCACACCTCATGGTATGAATATGTTTTACAAACTATGGGTAGATGCAGAGGAAGGAAGAAATAGTTATATTCCTATAGAGGTTCACTGGAGTGAAGTGCCAGGCCGAGATGATAAATGGAAAAAGGAAACTATTGCAAACACAAGTGAACAACAATTTAACACAGAATTTGAGTGTGAGTTTCTTGGTTCTATTAATACACTTATATCTCCATCAAAGTTAAGAAGTTTGACATATAAAACTCCAATTCAGTCAAATGCTGGATTAGATGTCTATGTACAACCAAAGGAGGGTAATACCTACCTATTGACTGCTGATGTCGCCAGAGGAGTAGCTAACGACTTCTCAGCGTACATTGTATTTGATGTTACAGAAGTTCCGTACAAGATGGTTGCAAAGTACAGAGATAACGAAATAAAACCCCTGTTGTTTCCACAGAAAATATATCAAGTTGCAAAGGCATATAACATGGCATTTGTTTTGATTGAAGTAAATGATATTGGAGAACAGGTTGCTAACGCAATGCAGTTTGATATGGAATACGATAACCTTATTATGGCATCTATGCGTGGTCGTGCTGGACAAATCTTGGGTGGTGGTTTCTCTGGTGGTAGAGCTCAGTTGGGTGTAAGAACAACTAAAGCGGTTAAAAAAATAGGGTGTTCTAATCTAAAACAATTGATTGAAGATAATAAACTTATCGTAGAAGATTTTGATACAATCAACGAACTATCTACATTTATTTCTAAAGGTTCATCTTTTGAAGCAGACGACAGATGCCATGATGATATGGTTGCGTGTTTGTTTATCTTTGCGTGGGTAACAGACCAGACATATTTTAAAGAACTTACAAACAATGATATTAGAGAACAGATGTATAGAGAAAATCAAGATCAACTAGATCAAGATATGGCTCCATTTGGATTTCAAGTTAATGGATTAGAAGATGAAAACTTAGGTACTATGGTAGACGAATACGGAACAAAATGGAGTCCAATCGTTAGAGATTATGACTCTAATTGGTAACTAAGTTAAACTTTGTAAAATTATAGATAGTATGCAGTTATTAAAGAAACTCAATTAAATCATTGTCAAGTTTTATCCAACAATTAAAACAAACAACTTTACATTGATTCATTAATTTATGCACTTCTTTTCTACTTTCGTTATTAGTACCAACACGTTTTGCTTGTTTACGAATTAATACATCATGTGGATAAAGTTTAAGGCACACAGTTTCACTTTCACCACAATGAATACAAAATTCGTCACCAAGATGATTATTTAACCAAGATACTCTTTTTTGATAGTTCCTACGAGCTACCTTTTTAATAGTTTCTTTATATTTTTCGTAATGTTTATTTACCATACATGTATTTATAAGTTTTACAGCATATAAAACACAGTTTTTAGAAACTTAGTTTTTATAAATACTATTAACAAAAAGAGTAATCTCTAGATTAAGGAGCAAGAATTATGTCATTTTTAGTCTCGCCTGGCGTTAGTGTCAGAGAAGTAGATTTAACGAATGTAGTTCCAGCTGTTGCAACCTCTGTTGGTGCAATCGCCGGTGCGTTTCAAAAAGGGCCAGTTTCTTCAGTAACAACAATTACTTCAGAAGTAGAACTGGTTAGAACATTTGGTAAACCAAATTCAAGTAACTTTGAAGCATGGTTTACTGCAAGTAATTTTTTACAATATGCAGATAATTTAAAAGTAGTTAGAGCTGCTTCTGGTATTTTAAATGCTGGTGCAAACTCTGGTATTCTCATTCGTGATGACGACCACTATCAAGCATCTTTTGAAGATGGATCTGGTTCTCATGGAGAATGGGCCGCAAGGACTGCTGGAACACATGGTAACTCACTTGGTGTTGATATCTGTCCAAGTGCAAGAGCGTTTGCACAACCATTAGGTTCACTAAACTTAGTAAATGGTGCTGGTGCAGTTGGTGACTTATCAATTACAGTAGATAACCAAGATGCAACTGATGCTACAATCGCAATCGGTGATATCATTTCTTTCCAAACTGCTTCAGCTGTTGTTGCAACAGTTGCTGGTGCAATCACAGTTGCTACTAAAAACTTAGTAGTTGACGGAAACTCTGGTACAATCGTAGTTGGAGATAGAGTACTTGGTGCTGGTATATCAGACGGAGATGTAGTTGTTAAAGTTGCATCAATAACTGACCAACAAAACCTTGTTCTTGATAAAGCAATCATAGTTGCAAACGACATACCTCTTGTATTTTCAAAAGATACACAAGTAGAATCAAAAGGTGAAGAATACGAAGTAACTGCTGTTTCAAGTGAAACTTTAACAATTCGTTTCCTTGATGACCCTGCTGGAGCTGGTTTGCAAACAATCATTCCAGACAACTCACTTATTACAAGACGTTGGAGATTCTCTGACTTATTTGATTCAGCGCCCGGCACATCTGCTTGGTCAACTGCAAATGGTCGTGGAGAAAAAGACGAAATTCATGTTGCAGTATATGACACAACAGGAGATGTTACAGGATTCGATGTTGATGTTGCTGGACAAAGAACTGCTGCGATGATTGAAGTATTTGCTAATATGTCAAAAAATCCTAATGCAAAAACATCTGAAGGTTCTAACAACTATTATTCAGATGTTATCTTTGCACAATCACAGTTCATATACTGGACAGACCATCTTGCTGCTGGTTCTAACTGGGGAACAGATATTGCAACTGGTACAGACTATACATTAGTATCTGGAGTTGATGTTTCTGCATTGACTGGCGGTACAGATGATTATAGTGTAACAGCTGGTGAAGTTGAACTCGCATACGACTTGTTTGCAAACACAGAAACATTAGACATTAACCTAGTATTAGGTGGTGCATCTAGTGCTGTTGCTGACACAGAAGCTGCAATGGATACTCATGTAACCATGATTACTTCACTTGTTGAAACTCGCAGAGATTGTGTAGGATTTGTTTCTCCATATCGTGGTGCTACAGTAGGAATCGCAGATTCAATCACTGCAACTAAAAATGTTGTAGATGGTTTCAATACTTGCCCAAGTTCATCTTATATGGTTTTCGATAGTGGTTATAAGTATATGTACGATAAGTACAACGATGTATTCCGTTTCGTACCTTTGAATGGTGATACTGCTGGTCTTTGTGCTTTCACAGACCAAATTGCAGATTCATTCTTTTCCCCTGCTGGTTTCAATAGAGGAAATGTTAGAGGTGCAGTAAAACTTTCGTTCAACCCAACTAAGGCAGAACGAGATCAACTTTACAAGGCAAGAATAAATCCTGTTGTCAATTTCCCAGGCCAAGGTGTGGTTCTGTTTGGTGACAAGACTGCTCTTTCAAAACCAAGTGCATTTGATAGAATCAATGTAAGGCGTTTGTTCTTACTTCTTGAAAAAGCAATTTCAACTGCTGCTAAATTCCAACTCTTTGAGTTCAATGATGAGTTTACAAGAGCACAATTTAGAAACTTAGTTGAACCTTTTTTGAGAGATATACAGGGAAGAAGGGGAATAACAGACTTTAGTGTTATTGCAGATGGAACTAACAATACAGGTGAGGTCATTGACCGAAACGAATTTATTGCAGACATCTTTATCAAACCTGCTAGGTCTATCAACTTTATTTCACTTAACTTTATCGCTGTAAGAACAGGCGTATCATTTTCTGAGGTAGGAGGATAAGATGGCTAGTATAGATGACTTTAAAGCAAATCTGATTGGTGGTGGTGCTAGAGCTAACCAATTTAGAGTAACAATGACTCCACCTTCTGGTATTGCTATTGGATTAGATGTTCGTAGAACTTCATTTCTTGTAACTGCTGCACAATTACCAGCATCAACATTAACTGAAATTCCAGTTCCATTTAGGGGTAGAAATATTTACATTACAGGTGATCGTCCAGCGCCTGAAACTTGGAATGTGACTGTCTATAACGATACTGATTTTATGATTAGAAACGCAATGGAATTATGGCAGAATGGTATTAACAGTTATGTTGATAATACTGGTGTAATTTCTCCTGCTGATTATCAAACAGATTTAACTGTTGAACAATTAGACAGAGATGATACAGTTCTAAAAAGTTATATCTTTAGAAATGCGTTTCCAACTTCAATTGCTGCAATCGAATTATCGAACGCAGAAGCAACTGAAATTGAAACATTCGAGATAAACTTTAGATACCAACACTTTGAACCTTCAGGCGTGAGTTTCTAAACCTACTAAATATAACACAAGGTAGGAGATAAACATATAATGGCTGAATTATTTGGATTTAAGTTTGAACGTACTGGAAACACCAGCTCTGAAGAAAAGTTTACTGAACCTAGTTCAGAGGACGGAACTCTTGAGGTTGCTGGTGGTGGTTTCTATGGCCAACTTCTAGATACGGATGGTAGAGAACGAACTGAGCATGACTTAATTCGTAGATACCGAGATATAGCGCAACAACCTGAGTGCGATAGTGCAATCGAAGATATTATCAATGAAGGTATTGTTGCAAATGAAAGAGATCAAGCAGTTGCAATTATTCTTGATAGGATTGCATATCCTAAAAAAATTAAAGATCGTATCAGAGAAGAATTTGATACTGTCTTAGAACTTCTTGATTTTGATACAAAAGGACACGACATATTTCGTAGATGGTATGTAGATGGTCGTGTTTTTTATCATAAGGTCATTGACCAAAAGAATCCCAAAAAAGGTATTCAAGAATTAAGATATATTGAACCTAAGAAAATTCGTAAAGTTAAAGAAATAAACAAAGGTGTAAAGCCTGGCACAAGTGTAGAACTTGTTACAAAAGTAAATGAGTATTATCTTTATAACGATAAAGGATTAAAAACAGGAACTACTGAAGGAATCAAAATTTCTCCAGATAGTATCACCTATGTTCCCTCTGGTTTAATTGACCAGAACAAGGGTCATGTTCTTTCATATTTACATAAAGCTATCAAACCTGTCAATCAGTTGCGTATGATTGAGGATTCTCTTGTTATCTATCGAGTATCAAGAGCTCCAGAAAGACGCATCTTTTATATTGATGTTGGTAATCTTCCTAAGATTAAAGCAGAACAATATCTAAAAGATGTTATGAACAGATATCGTAACAAATTGGTATATGATGCATCTACTGGTGAAATCAGAGATGACAGAAATCAAATGTCAATGTTGGAAGATTTCTGGTTGCCTCGTAGAGAAGGTGGCCGTGGTACAGAAATTACTACTCTTGCTGGTGGTTCTAATCTTGGCGAGATTGATGACATTCAATACTTCAAAAAGAAACTATTCCAATCTTTGAATGTTCCTATTTCTCGTTTAGAAGCTGAAGCAGGATTTAGTCTTGGTCGTTCTACAGAGATTACTAGAGATGAATTGAAGTTTACTAAGTTCGTACAAAGACTACGAAAAAAGTTTACTCCAATATTTACTGACATTCTAAAATCACAACTTATTCTTAAAGGTGTTATTACTCTTGAGGATTGGAAAAAACTTTCACAACACATTCAGTATGATTTCTTACAAGACGGACACTTTGCAGAATTAAAAAGAGCAGAACTTCTTGAAGATAGAATTAGTGCATTAGGTTCTATTGAATCTTATATTGGTACATTCTTTAGTAAAGAATGGGTACAGAAAAATGTTCTTAATCTTACTGATGCAGAGATTGAAGATATGCAAGTTCAAATGAATACAGAAGCAGGACTTGACCCAGATGAAGGTGGAGTTGATGTTCCACAAAATACTGATGGTATTACAAGATACCCATCTATGGATGGAGCTCCAATACCAGCAGATGACATAGGTAAATACGATGGTGAAACACCACCAAAAAATAATGGAGAAGAAAAATGAGTGCAGAAGATTTTGTAAGTTCATTACAACAAAAAGATATGATGGGAGCAGAAGATGCTTTCAAAAATGCAATGTCAGCAAAAGTAGGTGACGCATTAGAAGACAAAAGAAAAGAAGTAGCTGGTTCTTTTATTAAGAACCACATACCAGAAGTTGAGGCAGATGAAACAGTTTAGCAACCTTTTAAAATCTTTACCAGAGAAAGATGAACACAAGAAATCTAGGGAGTATAAGAAGTTATCTCCCAAGATGAAAGGTGCTGTTGATGATATTTTTGCAAAAATGGATGCTAAACCTTCAGATTTCCTAAATACTTTTGAGAAAACTATTAATCAGATATCCAAGAAATATAAAGTGCCTGAAAAGCAACTTATGGGATATTTTGAAAAAGAGATGTTATCATTTTAAGGAGTAAATAATGTCATTCGTAACAGCAACATTGAGAGATACAGTGGTCAATGCACCAAAAGCAGGTGGAATGGTAACTGTTAAAGCAACCTTTGCAAGTGATACTGCAACCAACCTCATTTTAGATGGATCTGGTTTAGACGGATTTGCGAATGGTGCAAAGTTAGATTTACTAAGAGCATGGTGGTCATTTTCTATCGGTAATTACGATACTGATAACAGTAACGATTGTATTATCGAATTTAAAGGTGCGTCAGCTGATGTAGTTGCACTACACCTTTCTGGAACTGGACACTATGATGGTTCTGCTGGTGCAATCAAAGGTACTGCAACAAACACAACTGCAACATCAGCAGATATTACTGCACAAACAGCAACTACTTCTGGATTTGTTATTTTAGAATTTAGAAAAGGTGAAGGTTTCACAACATAAGGATAGGACTATGGGTTACACATTAAAGCTTATATCAGAACATATTGAATCCGATACCGATTATCTTATAGAAGAAAAAGAAAATGGTAAGAAGGATTACAAGATCAAAGGCATTTTCATGCAAGCAGATATAAAAAACCGAAATGGTCGTATGTATCCTATGGAAATTCTTAGTAAAGAAGTAAAGAGATATAACAAAGAGTATATCTCAGAAAAACGTGCTTTCGGAGAGTTAGGACACCCAGATGGGCCAACAGTCAATCTTGAGAGAGCATCACACATGATTACTGCACTTTATCCAGATGGTAAAAACTTTATTGGTGAAGCTAAGATTCTTAGTACACCAATGGGTGAGATTGTAAAATCTCTTATGGATGATGGTGCGAAACTAGGTGTTTCATCTAGGGGTATGGGAAGTTTAGACCAGAAAAATGGGGCTAACGTAGTGAGAAGTGATTTTTACCTTGCGACAGCAGCAGACATTGTTGCTGACCCATCTGCTCCCAACGCATTTGTTGAGGGTATTATGGAAGGAAAAGAATGGATCTGGAACAATGGCTTAATTTTAGAAGCCGAGGTTGCTAAGATCAAAGAAGACATTGAAAGAAACCATAGGACAGGCAATTTTAAAGCGGATGCTTTAGCCTTTGCTAAGTTTCTTCAAAAACTTTAGTTTTATAAATAACTATAACAATATAAGGAGTTAATCCCCATGGCAAATGAATTAGATAAAACCATTGAGGAATTAGAAGCAGAGGTACTTGGCGAACTTGATGAAGCCAATGGTGCAGATGCTCCTATGAAATCAGCTGGTGCTGCCGATAAGATGGATAGTATAAAGGGCGAAGTAGAAGATACTGGCGCAGCTGTTACTGATCCAGAGCAAAAAGACTCTCCTGCTAAAAAGATCGCTAGTAAAGTGAAACAAGTAAGTGGAGATGCACAACAAAAATCACAAGGTGCGGCCGATAAAATGGACACACCAAATGATGGATTAAAGAAAACTGCTAAATCACTCGCAGCTGGACATGTTCCAGAAGGTGAAGTTATTGCAGAAGAAGAAGACGATGATGCACCTAAGATGGAAATGAAAACCAAAAAAGATGCTATCAACGCTATGTATGACAAAATCAAAGAAATGGAAAAAATGCCTGCAAGTGAGGCAAAAACTTTAGCTGCCGCCTATATGGAAATGGATGCTAAACCAGAAGAAACAGAAGAAGAAAAGGTCAAGAAGGAATCAGTCGAAAATCGTCTGAAGTCTATTGATGTTTCTGAACATGTTGAAGCTTTGATGACAGGTGAGGGTGACCTCTCTGAAGAATTTAAACGCAAAGCCGCAACAGTTTTTGAGGCTGCTGTTAAATCTAAAGTTCGTTCTGAAGTTGAAAGAATGGAAGACGAATATAAATCTGAACTGGAAGAAAATATTACCACAACTAAAGGTGAGTTAACTGAAAAGGTTGACACTTATCTTAATTATGTTGTTGAAGAATGGATGAAAGAGAACGAGTTGGCTATCGAAAGAGGCTTGAAAGGCGAAATCGCTGAAGACTTTATCTCAGGTTTGAAACAATTGTTTGAAGACCATTACGTTGATGTTCCAGATGAAAAATATGCTGTGCTTGAAGCACAATCAGAAAAGATTTCTGAACTAGAAGGTAAGATTAATGAGATGATGGAGTCCAACATCGAAATTAAATCTGCTAATGCTACACTAGTGAAAGAATCTGTCATGTCAGAGGTTTCCTCAGACTTGGCTGATACCGAAATTGAAAAGTTTAAGTCGCTGATTGAAGATGTTGACTTCGCAAACGAAGCATCTTATCGTGAGAAACTTTCTACATTGAAGGAAAGCTATTTCCCTTCAACTAAAGTTATCACAGAAGTTACTGAAACAATTGATGATGTAGACTCTGGCATCGCACAGGACATTGACACCTCTCAATCAATGACAGCTTATATGTCTGCGATTGGTAGGACTGCCAAATAGTGCAAAATAAACAATATTATAAATAGTAGAAATATATAAAGGAGAAACAAAATGTTTCAAACAGAACATCTACAAGAAAAGTGGTCACCTGTCCTTAAACACCCTGATCTTCCTGAGATCAAGGATAGTTATAAGCGTGCAGTAACTACAATCATCTTGGAAAACCAAGAAAAAGCTTTAAGAGAAGACAAAAACTTCTTAAACGAAACAGTATCAACTAACTTTGCTGGTGGAAATGCCTCTTTAGATACATGGGATCCCATTCTAATATCGTTAGTAAGACGCTCTATGCCTAATTTGATTGCATATGACATTTGTGGTGTACAACCAATGACAGGGCCAACTGGTCTTATCTTTGCAATGCGCGCTCGTCTACAATCAATGGATGGTGCTGAAGCACTTGCTGATGAAGCTTTCCCTGATTTAGCAAACCAAAACGCTGCTGGTACTATCGGTGGTGGAGATATTGGTACAACTGAAACTAACCCTGCCGTATTGAACGATTCACCAGCTGGAACTTATACTTCCGCAACTGGTATGACTACAGTACAAGGTGAGGCACTAGGTGACTCAGGTACTAACGCATTCGGTGAAATGGCGTTCTCAATTGAGAAGCACACTGTTACTGCTGTAACACGCGCTCTTAAAGCAGAGTACACTATGGAACTTGCACAGGATCTTAAAGCAATACATGGTCTTGACGCAGAAACCGAACTTGCTAATATCCTTTCTTCTGAAATCCTTGCAGAAATAAACAGAGAAGTTGTTCGCAACATCTATGTTTCTGCTGTTAAAGGTGCTCAAGCAAACACAACTACTGCTGGAATTTTCGACTTAGACACTGACTCAAATGGTCGTTGGTCTGTTGAGAAATTCAAAGGTTTAATGTTCGCAATCGAAAGAGATGCAAATGCTATCGGACAACAAACTCGTAGAGGTAAAGGTAATATGTTAATCGTATCAGCTGATGTTGCTTCGGCACTTCAAATGGCTGGTGTTCTTGACTACACTCCTGCTCTTAACAACAACTTGAATGTTGATGATACTTCAACTACATTCGTTGGTGTTATGAACGGACGTTATAAAGTATATGTTGATCCATATTCTGCTAACGTATCTGCTTCACAATACTATGTTGTTGGTTATAAAGGTACTTCACCTTATGACGCTGGTATGTTCTACTGCCCATACGTTCCTCTACAAATGGTTCGTGCGGTTGGTGAAAATACTTTCCAACCAAAAATCGGCTTTAAGACTCGTTACGGAATTTCTGCTAACCCATTCGCTACTGGTACAGTCGCGGCTGCTGCAGATGGCGCAATCGCAATTACTGCGAATGCTAACAAGTACTATCGCAGAGTTAAAGTTTCAAACCTTATGTAAGAATTGTTACTTTACGAGAAAAACGGCCTTCGGGTCGTTTTTTTTGTCTTTTATTTCCTTATAAATAATAGTATGACAACAGAAACCTCACCACTTAATAGACAACCAGATAAGTTAGATTATTCTAGTCCGACTCAATTTCGGTTTATGATTAACCAACTTCCCAAAGTGCAGTTCTTTACTACAGCTGCAAATATTCCCGGCATTGGCTTGAGTGAAATAAACTTAGAAACCCCATTCAAAGAAATACCTATCATTGGTGACAGAGTTACCTATGAAAATCTAAGTGTATCTTTTATTGTGGACGAGTACCTAGAAAACTATACAGAGCTACACAACTGGATAATTGGTATTGGATTTCCAAAGAGCAGACAACAGTTTACAGATTTTCGTTCTACTAAATCTAATACTTCTGTCGCTGGTGCTGGTGGTAATACTGATATTGGTAAAGTTGGAAAACCTATAGCAGACAAATCGTTTTATTCAGATGCGACACTATCTATTTTATCAAACAAAAACAACCCTATTGTAGAGGTTCGGTTTTCTGATATGTTCCCTGTGTCACTTAGTAGTCTGGAATACAACCAAAATGTATCAGATGTAGAATACTTGACAGCAACAATTGATTTTCGTTATAAATTATACGAGATAGTCACCTTATAATATGGAGTAATAATGACCCTTGATGAATTAAAAATTCAAGTCCAAAATGACTTGAAAGTAGATAATGAACACTTAGATACCGAATCATTAAAAAACCAAGAAATTAAAGCCAAATACTTAGACCACAAATCTAGATACGAGCTTCTTTTGTTTAAAGCAAAAGGAGATTACAAACGATTGTATCGTGAAAAGTGGGAATACTATGGTGGTAAATCTGATGCAAAAATCTATGCAACTAAACCATTTGACCTCAAAGTTCTCAAAACAGATTTAGCAGTTTATATATCATCTGATGAAGAAATTATTGATGCAGAAAACAAGGTTGGTTACTTAGAAACTGTAGTTGATTATATCAAAGGAGTTATCAAGTCCGTTGATAATCGTGGGTGGGATATTAAGAACGCAATTGAATGGAAGAAATTTGAAGCAGGACTAACATACTGATGATGCACTTTTATGATGGTTTTTTAGAAGAACATGTTGCACAATTAATTGATATGCAGTTAAGAGAAGTATCGTGGAAGTTTGATTATGACTCTGTGAAGAATGGTTTAAATAAACACTGGCATGTCTTTGCTGGACATTGCGAAGGTTCTCTGCGTGATGACATCTGGCCTATCTGGCAACAAATCAAACTAAAGTGGCCAGAACTAGAACTGGAACGTGCTTATCTCAATGCACACACACATGGAATAGAACCACACATTCATCGAGATGACGGAGCTTTAACATTTATATATTATCCTAGATTGGATTGGAAGAATGAGTGGGGTGGTGGAACTGTATTATATGATGATGCGATAAAAGATATTACCTCTCATGTGAATTATAAGGGTAACAGATTAATTAAGTTTCCTGCTTACCTACCACATCAAGCACAACCAGTAAGTAGAGAGTGTTATCAGCTTAGAACTTGTGTTGTATTTAAAACAGTAGTTAGAATTGATGAAAATAAGGATCGTCCAAAGCGTCCTTCTTTTGGTTTGTATCCATAATGATTGGTGCAAACTACTTAATAACAAATTTTCCAAAAGAGTTAATTAAAGAAGTATTAAAAAATAATGAAAATGCATTAGAAAAAGGTAGTATAAATGAAGTTAGTGGACTAACAACAAGAACTTCTAGTGTTTCGTGGATAAAAAATAGAAATACTTGTCAAAAAGTATTTTCTGTGATGAAAAAACAGGCAGAACAATTTTCATCTTTACATTTAGACAATATAGAACCATTACAGTATTCAGAATATGGAAATGACCAAGAGTATGGTTGGCACAAAGATGTAAGGAATATTCCCTATACTGATGGTAGAATTAGAAAACTATCGTTTTCAATATTTTTAAATGATGATTATGAGGGTGGAGAGTTTGACTTAGAAATTTATAGCCCTGATACATCACCTAGATATTTAGAAGTAAAAAAACAAAATAATGCGAATTGTATAATATTCAATTCTGACATGTGGCACAGAGTAAGACCTGTGACATCTGGTGTAAAAAAAAGTATTGTTGGGTGGATGTTAGGCCCTATGGTTAAATAAAATATTATGAAAATATCAAAGATAAATGAAGTGTATCTTGAGTGTGATGTGAATGAGGACTTGGCTAGAGAGTTGTCAGACTATTTTTGCTTTGAAGTGCCGGGCGCAAAGTTTATGCCAACCTATAGAAATAGGATTTGGGATGGTAAAATTAGATTATTTTCTCCACATAATGGTAGAATTTATGTTGGTCTTTTACCTTACATAAAAGAATATTGTGATAAGAAGTCAATTCAATATACAATCGAATCTGGAATAGAAGATGATAAAGTTATAGATCGTCAGAAAGTTGAGGATTTTGCTATATCGTTAAAGCCTACTTCTAAAGGTTTACCTATCGAGTTTCGTGATTACCAAATTGATGCAATTCATCATGCTCTATCAACAAATCGTTGCCTTCTTTTATCTCCTACTGCTTCAGGTAAGTCACTTATAATATACACACTTGTTAGATATTATCATCTGATGGGATTAAAAATGCTTATTCTTGTTCCAACAACTTCTTTAGTTGAACAACTGACTTCTGATTTTGTCGATTACGGATGGAGTGAAAGAAATATTCACAAGGTTTATGCAGGACAAGACAAGACACATAAAACAAAACCTGTTATTATTTCAACATGGCAGTCTGTATATAAAATGCAAAGTCCATACTTTTCACAATTTGGTTGTATCATTGGAGATGAAGCTCACACCTTTAAAGCAAAATCACTTACTGATATTATGGTTCGCAGTAGAGATGTAAAATATAGATTTGGACTAACAGGAACACTAGACGGAACACAGACACACAGATTAGTATTGGAAGGTTTATTTGGTAAAGTAAAAAAAGTTATTACCACAAAGGAGTTGATGGATAGTAAAACTGTTGCACAACTTAATATTGATTGTGTTGTTCTAAGGCATACAGAAGAAGAATCACAAAGAGTAAAACACTACACTTACGCTGAAGAAATAAACTATCTTGTATCACATCTAAAAAGAAATAAGTTTATTGAAAATCTCTGTAGCTCTATTAACGGAAATACATTATTACTTTTTCAACTAGTAGAGAAACATGGTTCTATATTATACGAACAGATAAATAAGTTAGACAGAAAAGTATTTTTTGTATATGGTGGAACAACAACAAACACAAGAGAAGAAATAAGAGCTATTGCAGAAAAAGAGAAAAACGCTATTATTGTTGCGTCTTATGGTACTTTTTCTACTGGCATTAATATTCGTAATATTCACAATATCGTATTTGCTTCACCATCGAAAAGTAGAGTTAGAGTTTTACAATCTATCGGTAGAGGACTTAGACAATCAGAATCTAAATCAAGTGTTCGTTTGTTTGATATTGCTGATAACATGACATACAAATCAAATTCGCCAAACTTTACATACAGACATTTTAAACAAAGATTAAAGATTTACAAAGAAGAACAATTTGAATTTAAGGTCAATAAAGTTACATTATGATATATATAAATATAAGTGAGAAAAGGATAAAATAATGTCATACCAAGTTATAAAATTATCTAATGGCGAAGACATTGTTTGTGAAGTTTTAGAAATAAAAGATACACAAATAAATATATCTGAACCATTAAAAATGGAAACTATTAATAAAGTTACAGACAATGGGGCATCTGAATCCTTAGCTTTAGGAAGGTGGTTGCAACCATATTCTGATGAAAACGTATTTCAAATAGAAAGAAACTCAATTGTAATTATGACTCCAGCGAGTATTGGTCTTATAAAATATTATGAATATGTTATGACAACTATTGAAAGAATGGAATTATCAAGTGTTGAAGCAACTGATAAAGACCTTGAATCTATAGTAGAACAAGAAATAATTGATGAAGATTTAAGTTTAGATGAAATAGTAAAGTCATTTAGAAAATCTAACATCAACATATATCATTAAGCTTTATATCTGAAAGAGGACAAGTCCTATTATACATACAGTTCGGTGTATTGTCAATAGGTAAATAAGGATTTCTTGTGTTATGTTAAAAGTAAGCATCTATAGATATAATCCTGAGAAAGATGAATCTCCTTATATGCAGGATTATGATTTTGACCCTCAAGGAAAAGACCTTATGGTTCTTGATGTATTGGGTATGTTAAAATCTAAAGACTCCACTATCTCTTATCGTAGATCCTGTCGTGAAGGCGTATGTGGTTCTGATGGTATGAATATAAACGGAAAGAATGGACTAGGATGTATAACTCCTATTTCTGAATGTGTAAAAGGTAACAAGTTAATTATTCGTCCATTGCCAGGCCTACCTGTAATTCGTGACCTTGTTATAGATATGACTCAGTTTTATACTCAATACAAAAAAATCCAACCCTATCTTGTTAATGATGAACCTCCACCTGAAAGGGAAAGATTACAATCACCTGAAGATCGAGCAAAGTTAGATGGACTTTACGAGTGTATACTGTGTGCTTGTTGTTCAACTAGTTGTCCTTCATTTTGGTGGAATCCAGATAAGTTCATTGGCCCTGCTGGTTTATTACAGGCATATCGTTTCCTAGCAGACACAAGAGATAATGATACTGAAAAAAGATTGTCCAATCTCAAAGATCCTTTTAGTGTTTTCCGTTGTCATGGAATACAAAACTGTGTTGCAGTTTGTCCTAAAGGATTAAATCCAACTAGAGCGATTGGACATATTCGTAACATGTTACTAAGAAGCAGTACTTAGCTAAATTAATTTAATTAAAAACAATAATTTACTTGACATTACAACTATTTTCGTGTAGAATGGTTACTAATAATATGAAAAGGAATTTACTATGGCAACAAAGAAAGTAAAGGGTGCTCATTACGTTGACAACAAAGTCTTTCATCAATCGATGATTGATTGGAAAGAAGAATGTCGTGAAGCAGAAGAAATGGGTGAACCCAAACCCAGAGTAACAGAATACATAGGCGAGTGCTTTCTAAAGATTGCAAATGGCTTATCGTATAGACCTAATTTTATTAACTATACATATCGTCAAGAAATGATTTCAGATGGTATAGAAAATTGTCTGCAATATATTCATAACTTTAATCCAGAGAAATCTAAAAATCCTTTTTCTTATTTTACTCAAATTATTTACTATGCATTTCTTCGTAGGATTCAAAAAGAGAAAAAGCAAACTCATGTAAAACATATGTTGATTCAATCACAAGAGTTTATACAGAGTGTTAATAATGAAGGTGACGATACAATATATCCTATTGAGGGTGGGTTTGACCCACACATAATGGTGCCTGACGAAGCTGTGTATAAACCCAAAAAGAAAGACGCTGTAGAAAAATTACCTAAAGGATTAGAAAACTTTATGGAGAATGATAAGTGCGAGTAGCAATTATAACCGATACTCATTTTGGTGCAAGAAATGATAATCAAAATTTTAGTGAATACTTTTTTAAATTTTATGAAGAACATTTTTTTCCATATCTAAAAGAAAATAATATTACACACTGCCTTCACTTAGGCGACATTATGGATAGACGCAAGTTTGTTTCATATAGAACTGCAAAGAATTTCAGAGAAAGGTTTATCAAACCATTTTCAGACTTAGGTATTCAACTTCATATTCTTGTTGGAAACCACGATACCTATTTTAAAAATACTAATGAAGTAAACTCAATAACAGAACTGATTGGCACAAGATATGATAATGTGCATATCTATCCAGAAGCAAAAGAAATTGAACTTGATGGATTACCTGTTATGTTAGTGCCATGGATTAATGCGTCTAATCACGCTAAAACTATGTCTGCTATGGATAAATCAAAAGCAGACATTTTAATGGGCCACCTTGAAGTTCAAGGTTTTGAAATGATTAAAGGAGTACATTGCGAAAATGGATATGCTAAGGATTTGTTTAGAAAGTTTGATACAGTTTTTAGTGGTCATTTCCACATTAAATCTGATGATGGTCATATTTATTATCTCGGTAATCCATATGAGATTTATTGGAATGATTGCGGAGATAAAAAAGGATTTCATATCTTTGATACTGAAACACGGCAACTAGATCGTATCGTAAATCCTCTAACAATATATAAGAAAATATATTATGATGATACCACTACTAATTACAAAGACCACGATATTACTCAATACAAAGACAACTATGTTAAAGTTATTGTTGTTAACAAAAAAGATTTGTATCAGTTTGACCAATTTGTTGATAAGTTGCTTCGAGCAGATTGCTATGAAGTCAAAGTCATAGAGGACTTTTCAGACTTAGATGCAAATACAGTATCCGATGATATTGTTGCAAACACACAAGATACAATGACAATTCTAAATCTGTATATTGATGATATAGAAACCTCTTTAGATAAGGGAAGACTCAAAAATCTACAAAGACAACTCTACATGGAAGCCCAAGACCTACAAATATGATTAATCCAATAAACATGAGTGGCATTAAACTTGAAGAAAACTTAGAACTTTTTTTGAAAAGTAATGACTTTCCATATAGAAAACAAAAATCTGGAGCTCCAGAGATTGATTTTATTATACCAATTAAAGAAAATAAAATCATATATGCAGATTGTACAAATCAAAATACTGGTGGTAGTGTTGAAGAAAAAATTCCTCACAAAGTATGGAAATATTGGAAAAAGTATAACTATAAAGAGGTTTATATCATAAGAGGTGATTATACCATTAGTAAAACAGTAATCAAACATTTGAAAGATGAGGAAAAGACTCGTGGATACAAAACACATATATTAACTTTAGAAGAATTTTGTAATTTTTTACAAGGTAAACAAACTATAGGTTTATTGGAGTTTACATGAAATATGAATTTGAAATCAAAGAAATCACAAAAGGATATGCAACAGAATTTATACAATCTTTGCATTACTCCAAGACTATGCCTAGACTAACAAAACATTTTCTTGGTTGTTATCTTGAAAATGAACTTGTTGGTGTTTTAACATTGGGATGGGGAACACAACCAAAAGCAACAATAGCAAAATTGTTTGAGGGTTTGGATACAAAAGATTATTATGAAATAGGTAAAATGTGTATGAAAGAAGAAATGCCAAAAAACTCTGAATCACAAATGATTTCTGCTGTGGTAAAGTGGATGAAAGTAAATACCCCAGAAAGACAGTTTCTTTATACATGGGCAGATGGTATAATGGGAAAGCCAGGATATGTATATCAAGCTGCAAACTTTTTATATGGTGGATTTATTTGGACACAGATTTATATTAGTGAAAAGAATGAAAAAATACACCCAAGATCTGCTAAAAGATTATGTGAAGAAAATGTACAATTCAAACTTAAAAGAGAACCAGATTTTTTTGCGAATAAAAAAGGTGAAAAAATATATTGGCTAACTCAAGATTTTCTTGACTATAAGAACATACTTAAAGTACATGGAAAACAATTTCGTTATATACTTCCTCTGAATAAAAAATCTAGAAAACTTCTAAAAAAATCAAAAGTAAATTGGAATTTAAACTATCCAAAAGATAATGATTTAATTTGGAAAAAGTCTACAAAAGAAGGTAAAAAACAATTGAAAGAACTTCCTTATATTGATAGTAATATGACAGAATATAACACAAAAAATGTTAATTCTCATTTGGGTTCTTTGGAGGCTTTTCTTTGATCAATTTTAAGTATGTGAGATTTAAGAATTTCTTAAGCACTGGCAATCAATTTACAGAAATACAATTAGATAGAAACCCAACAACACTTATCATTGGTGAAAATGGTGCAGGAAAATCTACTGTCCTTGATGCATTATGTTTTGGATTATTTGGTAAACCATTTCGTTCTATTAGTAAAAATCAATTGGTAAACTCTATCAACAATTCAGCTGCAATTGTAGAAGTTGAGTTTTCTATTGGTTCAATAAAATATAAAGTTATTCGTGGTATTAAACCAAATAAATTTGAGATTTACAAGAATGGTAAAATGATTAACCAAGAAGCAAATGCTCGTGATTACCAGAAGATTTTAGAACAACAGATTCTAAAACTAAACTATGGTTCTTTCACACAGGTAGTTATTCTCGGTAGTTCAACATTTATACCATTTATGCAATTAAAGGCTAGACATCGTAGAGAAGTTGTTGAGGAAATACTTGACATACAAATCTTCTCCACAATGAATATGATTCTAAAACAAAAACTAAAAACTGTGTTTGATGATATTCGTGATATTGAATATCAATTTAACTTAGAAACAGAAAAGGTCAGTTTACAAGAAAATCTTATATCTGATTTACAAGACAATAAAGATAAGATTATCAAACAAAAACAAGATTTGATTAACAACAATGAAGAAGAAATATTTAAGAGAAATAAAGAAAAAACTGATTTGCAACTTTTAGATGAAAAATTATTAAAAACAATATCAGATAAGGCTTCTGCTGAAACTAAACTTTCTAAACTAAAAGAAATAAAAGCTACACTAAATGAAAAACACAAATCACATTCGGAAATGATTGAGTTCTTTGAAACTAATGAAGACTGCCCTACCTGTCAACAACATATTGATGAAGTTTTTAAAGAAGGTATTGTCACATCTAAAAGGTCTGATATTGAAGAACTACAATTTGGTATGGGTAAATTAAAAGAAGAATTAACCAAAGCTTCTAATAGAACAAATGAGATTAAAAACATTACTAGTGATATTAGAAGTAACTCTGTTAAACTTGCAACAATACAACAATCTATTGTAGAACTAGAAAAGTTTAATGCTAAACTTCAAACAGAGATTGAACACTTTGTCAAAGATGGTGTTGGTCAATCAGACCTCGATAAACTTGAAGAATTAAATAAAAATGTAAAGGTGATTGGTAATCGCAGAACTGAACTAAAAGAAGATAAAACTTATTTTGAAGCATCAAAAAGTATGTTGATGGATACTGGCATTAAGACTAAAATCATTAAACAATATCTGCCAGTTATGAATAAGTTAATTAACAAGTATCTAACATCAATGGAATTTTATGTTAACTTTACACTAGATGAAAACTTTGAAGAAACAATAAAGTCAAGACATCGTGATGAGTTTTCTTATGCATCATTTAGTGAAGGTGAGAAAATGAGAATTGACCTTGCACTACTCTTTACTTGGAGAGCTATTGCAAAGATGAAAAATTCAACGAATACAAATTTACTTATCTTAGATGAGATATTCGATAGTTCACTTGATGGAACAGGAACAGATGAGTTTCTAAAAATATTGGGAACTCTGAATGATGAAAATGTATTTGTAATATCACACAAACAAGATGCACTTGCTGATAAATTTAGAAGCACAATTAAATTTATTAAAGAGAAAAATTTTAGTCACATAAAGGAATAAATAATGTTACTGATTAACGGAGATTGCATTAAAGAAATGCAGAAACTAATTGATGATGGTGTACAAGTGGATTCAGTTGTTACCGACCCACCATACGAACTTGGATTCATGGGTAAGAGTTGGGATTCAACAGGTATTGCGTTCAATCCAAAAACTTGGGAACTTGCATTGAAACTTCTGAAGCCAGGCGGATATCTACTTGGATTTTCTGCTTCTCGTAATTATCACAGAATGGCAATTGCAATCGAAGATGCTGGATTTGAGATTCGTGACCAGATGATGTGGTTATATGGTTCTGGATTTCCAAAGAGTTTGAATATAGGAAAAGGTGTTGATAAAAAATTGGGTAATGAAAGAGAGGATTTAGGTAATTATAAAACACCAGATGGTAATCAAGAATTATCAACTTATAATAATTGGAAAGATGGTGAAGAACAAGAAAGAAGAACACCAAGAATTACGAGAGGAAATACAGAATACGAGGGTTGGGGAACTGCACTCAAACCAGCACACGAACCTATTGTGATGGTAAGAAAACCTTTATCAGAAAGTTCTATTGTAGATAACGTATTGAAACATGGCACTGGTGCAATCAATATTGATGGTTGTAGAATAGAGGGTGATAATAATACAGAAAGAAAAACTGCTAATCGTAAATCTAGAAGTGAAGATGGAGTCTGGACAGATAATAATTCTGGTATGAAACAAGAAGATAATCATTTTGCAGATGCAGACCCCAGAGGTAGATTTCCAGCAAATTTGATGCATGATGGTTTAGAAACAGAGTGGGCAAGATTTTTCTATTGTCCAAAAGTATCAAAGACTGAGAGAAATCAAGGGTTAGATGATTTTGAAACTAAAAAGATGGGTATGTCTGGTGGAGCTCAAAGTAAAGGTGAGGGTTACGATAAAGGACAAGGTATCGGTCTAAACAGAGTTATTGAAAGAAAAAATACACACCCAACAGTTAAACCTGTTGAGTTGATGAAATACCTATGCCGACTTGTAACACCAAAAGGTGGTACAGTTCTTGACCCATTTATGGGAAGTGGTTCTACAGGAATGGCTGCAAAAGACGAGGGGTTTGATTTTATAGGTATTGAAAAAGACGAAGAATACTTTAAGATTTGCGAATCACGAATAAAAACAACTTCACCACTTATGGATTTCATGTAAAATCGTGATAGTAATCACAAATTTATTTTAAAATAAATCTCAAAAGCCCTTGACTTTGCTTTGTATATCATGTATAATGGTAACATAGAATAAAAAAAGAGAGAAAAGTTATGAGAGACTTATCCACCATTGCAAAACTACTTGCTGAAGAAGATATTTTTGTACAAAACAAAAATCAATCTACAGCATCTTTTGATGTTAAAAATCGTGTACTTTCACTTCCTATTTGGAAGGAAATGTCTAAACCAATTCAAGAGTTAATGACTATCCACGAAGTGGGTCATGCCCTCGAAACACCACTAGAACAATTAGAACAAGCTGAAAAAGACAATATAGAGTTTTCAGTATTAAATGTTTTAGAAGATGTTCGTATTGAAAAATCTGTTCAAAAGAAATATCCCGGCTCTGTTCGTATTTTCAAAAAAGGTTATCAAGAACTGATTTCCATGAATTTCTTTGGAACTAAAGAACTTAATATTTCTGAACTTAATCTTATTGATAGAATCAATCTGCATTATAAACATCATTCAGATATTCCTTTTTCTGTTGATGAAAATGTTTGGGTACAAAAAGCAAACCAAACTGTAACTCCTGATGATGTTTTAAAACTTGCAAAAGAAATCATTGATTTTGTTGGAAACAACCCAGAAAGTCAGTCTAAATCACCCTCTCAAGACGATACAGAGGGTGCTAAAGACATGGTAGAGGACGACACCAACCTACAAGATGCGGAAAATCAAAATGATGATTCTGGTGCATCAAACAGTCCTTCAGCAGAAAATGAAACAAAAACTCTTGATAACAATCAGAAAGATTCTAATTCTGATTCAACAAAATCAGATGATACTGATGATGTTAAATCAGAGGAAAAACAAACAGTTGCTCAAAATCAAGCTAAAGGTAGTGACAATTCTGATACTAAAGAAATAATTTCTGTTACAGATATTGCGTCAAGAGGCTCAGTTAAAAACTTATTGTCTAATGCTACTAATGATATTACTTATGCTTCTATTCCTAAGTTGATAATGAAAAATGTGATTGTTCCTAACAAAGAAATATTAGAAATTTTCAATGAACATTATACTCAACAAATGGAGAAGCGTGATACAAAGTATTATGATTCTACACGATGTGAACTTGAAAAACTTAAAAAGGAAAGTAAAAAAACTGTTGCATATATGGTCAAAGAATTTGAAATGAAAAAGTCAGCTGATCTTTATTCGCGTTCATCTACTTCAAAAACAGGTTCACTTGATATGGGTAAGTTACACACTTACAAATATAATGATGATCTGTTTGCAAAGATTACTACTTTGCCTGGCGAAACTAATCATGGTTTAGTTCTATTCCTAGATTGGTCTGGTTCAATGGCAAGTAATCTTATTGGTACTTTAAATCAGTTATTCAATATTATTTGGTTTTGCAATCGCACACAAATTCCTTTTGAAGTTTTTGCTTTCAGTAACAATTCATTACTTCAAAATAATGAACGCCCAAACCAAAAATTTAAATCTGAAGATTTATCTATATCAGAGTTAAAATTGCTTCAATTCTTTTCAAATAAAATGTCTTTATCTGAGCAGAATACTATGATGCACAATCTTTATATGATGGCTTTTCGTTGGAATTGGATGCCAACTCAAAATGATCGTAGCATACAAAGATATGAGTGTCCAATGAAAATGGAATTAAACAGTACTCCATTAAATGATACAATAATTGCAGCAATGGATTTAGTTCCTGCATTTCAAAAAAAGTCTGGTGTTCAGAAAACCCATATTATTTTTTTGACTGATGGTGCAAGTAATGAGATAAGGAGCAAATTTACTATCAAAACAGATACAACTGGCGAAGATTTTGAAACTGTAGATAGAAATTTTTGTCCGTACTATAGTAGCTACAGAAGTTCCGTCAATGCTAATCAAAATGTTTATTTTGACCCCATAACCAACACAAAAGTAAATTCTAAAGATGTCGAGGGCCGGAGCGTCCAAACTAAATGTCTTCTAAAACTTCTCAAAAAAAGATGTCCAGAAGCAAGTATTGTAAATTTCTTTGTTGCTGGAGAAGGACGCAATGGTTCAGTAAGAACAAAAATTTTCCAAGATATCATTGGATATGAATGGGAGCACGAAGATTTAATAAAAGAATATAGAAAATCTTTAAGAAAAGATAATTTTGCTATGATCGCCGGCGGTCAAGGGTTCGATACTATTTACATTTTGCCCGGCATGAATGACCTAGATATGGACTCAGAGCTTGAAGTTGAAGTAGGTGCTTCTAAATCAGAACTTAAAAAAGCATTTAAACAAATGTCCAATAAGAAAATGATGAATCGACCATTGCTAAATAATTTCATAAAAATGGTCGCTTAGCCCTTGACTTTATGGTTTAGTTGTGTTATTATAGCTAGGTAAGATTGAGATTAAGATTTTAAATTAACGAGAGAGAGTATATTATGAATAAAGTGATGCAAAAAGAGTTAATGTCAATGAACTTAACTGAACTAAACAATGTTATTTCTGTTATTAATGACATTAAAGTGTTGAAAGCAAAGACTGCTTTGTCAGTCGGTGCAAATGTTTTTGTTGTCCAGAAGACAAAAAAGACGCCTGGAATAATTGAGAAAATCAATCAGACTAGGGCAATTGTTAACATGAAGGGTAGAAGTTATAACGTACCTTTCGCAATGCTGGAGGCTGCGTAATGCCAGTTAGAATTAAAGAACCAGCACTTGAGGTTATAGCCCTTGACTTTATGGTTTAGTTGTGTTATTATAGCTAGGTAAGATTGAGATTAAGATTTTAAATTAACGAGAGAGAATATATTATGATTACATTTACTCCACAAAAACAAAAGTTTATTGATTCTGCAATAGAAATGTTTGGTTCGGGTTCTACTTTGACAAATCAACAAGTTGTTGATGCTTCTAAAACCGCTGGTGTTCCAAAAGCTGGTTGGTTTAAAAAGAAATATAAAGTTGGTTACAACCGATTTAAGTTACCATTAGAAGCTGCTCCTGCTCCTGCTCCTGCATCTGTTTCAGAAACTTCTAATGAGAATACTACTGTAAGTTTGATTGCAACTAATATGGAAAGACAAAATTTAATTCCTGCTCCCTTTGAAGGTTTTGTGCCTTGGGGTCATTTCAAAACATTAAAACAAATTACTAAATCTGGTTTATTTTATCCTGCCTTTGTTACAGGATTATCTGGTAATGGTAAAACTTTAATGATTGAACAAATTCATTCTGATATGAATAAAGAACTTATTCGTGTCAATATTACAATCGAAACTGATGAAGATGATTTACTTGGTGGTTTCAGACTAGTGAATGGTGAAACTAAGTTTGTGCCAGGCCCTGTAATCGAAGCAATGGAACGCGGTTGTACTTTACTTCTTGACGAGTGTGATCTTGGTTCTAACAAATTAATGTGTTTGCAACCTGTCCTTGAAGGTAAAGGCGTTTACTTGAAAAAAGTAAACAAGTGGGTCACTCCTAAAAATGGTTTTAATGTGATGGCAACTGCTAACACTAAAGGTAAAGGTTCTGAAGATGGACGCTTTATTGGAACTAACATTCTAAACGAAGCATTTCTTGAAAGATTTGCAATCACTATTGAACAACCATACGCTTCTGCTGCAACAGAAAAGAAAATCATTGTCGGTTCTATGAAAAAGTATGGTGCTGTTGATGAAGACTTTGCAGATAATCTAGTAACTTGGGCAGAAGTAATTCGCAAAACTTTCTATGATGGTGGTGTTGATGAACTTATCTCAACTCGCCGTTTAGATCACATTGTGAAAGCTTATGCAATCTTTAAAGACAAGGCTAAAGCAATCGAACTGTGTGTTTCTAGATTCGATCAAGATACTAAAGATTCATTTTTAGACCTTTATTCTAAAATTGATGCTGGTATAAATCCTTTAGACGAGGAACAATCAGAAAAAAATAATGACGAATCAGTTAAATCAGAATATGATTTTTAAAATATTATAGACATAGTAGGAGATAATATGAAAAAACCAAACTTCTTCAAAAGAATGATAATGCTCTCCGTATCGTTGTGGAGAGTTGTTATGAATGTGAAATATAATCCATTAAAATATGTTCCTTGTCCAAAATTACAAGCTTATTTTATGCTAGTTTTGTTTATGATCTGGAGTGTATTTTTTGGGTTTATTGCTTCAGTTCATTTAGGGTTAGTGAATTACAGCACTGTAGCAAGTATAATTATTCATCTATCTGTGATTGTGCCTTTAGTTATAACAAATGCAGTATTCGTAGATGCAGAACGCGATGGCCACAAATGGTTAATTGAGTGGAAAAAAGAACAGTCAAGATATAAAATATTTGCGAATCGTTTAAAAATAAAAAATGTTGTTATATGGAATCCAGATATAGAAGGTTGAAATATTACTTTTATATGTAAAAGGTTGTAATCTATGGTTACAATCTTTATATATAATAGGTGATGCCGTAAAGGGTCACACACAATAATCTTGCTTAAATTTAAAAGGAGATAACTATTATGGTTACAAGCAAAAATATTAGTATGAGTTTATTAGATCAAGTGGCTGCACTCAGTCCTTACACTGTAGGTTTTGAAAGGCAATTTAGTCGATTAAAAGACTTCGAGAGCTTACAAAAACAATCTACAGGATACCCACCTTATAACATTCGTAAAGTAGACGACTACATTCATGTCATTGAACTTGCCTTAGCAGGCTTCAGTAAAGATGATGTAGAAGTTGAAATTGCAGATGGCAAACTAACTATTCGTTCTGTAAAAGAAAGTGATGCTGAAGATGATGGAACAATTCATCGTGGCATTTCTTATAGAAAGTTCAGTCGTCAGTTTACACTTGCTGATGATATTGTAGTGAATGGTGCGTCATTAAATAATGGTCTTTTGACTGTTACTTTGGAACAAATTGTTCCAGAGGAAAAGAAACCAAGACTTATTGAAGTGAAGTAAAAAAATCAGAAATGGGGTTGACAACAGCCCCATTTCTGTGTTACTATAGATGGAACAAATTGATAAAGGTTATTAAATATTATGGCAGAAATATATGACTTAAATTCTGGAGAATTAAAAGATGGTGCGGTGGCTGAAAAATCCAAAGACGGCCAATATATCATACCACCATGTACTCCAGAAGAATGGGAAACCATTGTACCTACCGAAAATGATTTCAAACATGTAAATCGTGCAAACAAAAAGACTCTGGCAGAAATGTCAGAAGAAGATATTCTGTTTGAAGCTAAAACAAAACGATATAGAAAAAACTTTGCACAACGTCATAGAAGTGTTTATGAAGAACACGAAACGAATGGCACATTAGATCAACTTCCAAAAGATAATATGTTTCACCCACAATCTACAGGCGAACCTATACCAGCAAAACAAGGTACAAGTTTAGGAATTGTAATGCGACCACAACTTGCATTTAACATGATGAAAGTGGATATTCCAATTGCTGTAATTAATGATATCAATGAGCATATTGAACAAACACTTATTCCAGAAGATAAAGATTTTTCCAAAAATTTAGTTGGTCAAATTAATCGTGACAAAAAATCAAAGCAATTAGAGTTTCCCCACGAAGATTCTGATGTTGGTGAACTGTTGGGTGGTTTAATTCAAACTCTTGGCAATACCTACATGAGTAATGTGCGAAAAGATGAATGTTATAAAACAGAAATGGATAGTATGTGGACAGTACATAGTTATGAAGGCGACTATAATCCTTTACACGATCATGGCACTAAAACACCTATTGGACTGTCGTGTATTCTATATCTGAAAGTACCAGACCAAATTGCAGCTCTTCCAAATCCTACTGAAGAATTTGGTGGACTAAATGGTTCAAGTGGTGCAATAGATGGATTTACATATTTTAATTGGGGTACTCATGGTATGCGTGATTTTAATATGTTAAGACCAGCAACTGAAGAATATGTAAAACCAGAAGTTGGAACTTTACTTATGTTTCCGTCATGGTTAAGACATTCTGTAAATCCATTCTTTGGAAAAGGTGAACGCAGAACTTTATCTGCTAATTTGAATGTAAACAAATTTGAAGAACTTGAGGACAAAATTTAATGAGTGATTTTTTAAAAGACATAATTAAACAAACAGGCAACGAATATGCATCACTAGTCAGTGATGGTGTAGAAGCAGGAGATTGCAATTCGTTTATTGACACTGGAAGTTATATTTTCAATGCATTACTTTCTGGTAGTATCTATGGTGGATTGCCTGACAATAAGATTACAGCAATAGCTGGTGAGTCAGCGACAGGTAAAACTTTCTTCGTGATGGGAATGTGTAAATCTTTTCTTGATGCAAATCCAGAGGCAGGAGTTTTATACTTTGAATCTGAAAGTGCAATTACAAAATCAATGGTAGTCGATAGAGGTATTGATCCTACAAGAATGGTTATCATTCCTGTAACAACTGTACAAGAATTTAGAACTCAAGCACTCAAAGTGTTAGACTCATATCTTGCAAAGAAAGAATCAGACAGACGACCAATCATGCTTTGTCTTGACTCTCTAGGAATGTTATCTACCACCAAAGAAGTAGAAGATACTTCTGATGGTAAAGAAACCAGAGATATGACAAGAGCTCAAGTTCTTAAAGCTGCATTTAGAGTATTGACTTTGAAACTTGGTAGAGCAAAAGTTCCTATGGTTGTTACTAATCATACATACGACTCAATGGGTTCTATGTTTCCAACTAAAGAAATGGGTGGTGGTTCTGGATTGAAATATGCAGCTTCATCTATTATATTCTTATCTAAGAAAAAAGATAAAAATGGTACAGAGGTTGTCGGTAATATTGTTCATTGTAAAAACCACAAGTCAAGATTGACTATTGAGAACAAAATGGTTGATGTTCGTTTATCGTATGAAACAGGATTAGACAGATATTATGGATTGCTTGAACTTGCAATCAAACATGGTATCTTCAAACAAGTATCAACTCGTATTGAATTACCAGATGGCACTACACAGTTTGGTAAGACGATTAACAACAATCCAGAAAAATACTTTACAGAAGATGTGATGCAACAGATTGATGACATTGCTAGTAAAGAATTTAAGTATGGTCAAACAGATGTACCTCTCGAAGATGATGGAGCAATTGATGTACAAATATAATGAAGATGCTACTTTAAATGAATTAAAGAAGTATATTGACTCCACTTATGATGCACACTATAGTAAGGATAAATTCCAAGCTACAGAGTTCATTATAGATGGTGGTCATGGTGAAGGTTTTTGTATCGGGAACATACTCAAGTATGCACAACGCTATGGAAAAAAAGATGGCAAGAACAGAAAGGACTTGCTAAAAGTAATACATTATGGTATAATAGCATTATACGTCAATGAATTGGAGAATTTAAATAATGAAACTAAGTAACTATACAACTTCTGTATTGAAGAACTTTTCGACTATTAATCAAAATTTAGTGATTAAGGAAGGAAACACAATAACAACAATGTCTGCAATGAAAAACATTGTTGCTAAAGCTGAAGTGGAAGAAACATTTCCACAACAGATTGCAATCTATGACTTGAATGAATTTCTAGGAGCATTGTCTTTGTTTACAAGCCCTGTTTTAGATTTCAGTGATAACTATGTTATGATTAGTGAAGAAAACAAACCTACAACCAAGATGAAGTATTTTTACTCTGACCCATCTGTTGTAACTAGTCCTAACAAAATGATTACTATGCCTTCTAATGAAGTGAAGTTTACTATGAGTAGTGAAGATTTATCTAGACTAAAACGTGCAGCTGGTGCAATTGGTGCCCCTGATATGGTTTTAGAAAAAGATGGTTCTAGTTCATCACTTACTGTAAAAGATAAAAAGAATGATACTGCTAATAATTATTCTCTTGATGTTTCTACTACAAGTGAAGGTGAGTTTAACTTCTACTTTAAAGTAGAAAATATGAAACTTCTTGATGGTAATTATGATGTAGAGATTTCATCTAAAAATATTAGTCACTATACAAATAAAAGTACTGACATAGAATATTGGATTGCACTTGAACCCGAATCAACTTACACTGTTTAATTTAGGTACACTATATAATGGAAAAATATTTATGGGTGGAACAATATCGCCCAACAAAAATCAGCGACTGTATTTTACCAGATGATTTAAAAGACACATTTTCTGAGTTCGTTAATAATAAACATATACCAAATCTAATTTTATCAGGTGGGCCTGGCGTAGGTAAAACTACTGTCGCTAAGGCTATGCTTGATGAAATTGGTTCAACATATATGATGATTAATGGTTCAGAAGAATCTGGTATTGATGTCCTGAGAACTAAAATTAAGAACTTTGCATCTACTGTATCCCTCGAAGGTGGACGCAAGTATATCATCTTAGATGAGGCAGACTATCTTAACGCACAATCTACTCAACCAGCTCTGCGTGGTTTCATGGAAGAATTTCACAAGAACTGTGGATTTATTCTTACTTGTAATTATAAGAACCGATTGATACCACCATTACATTCTCGTTGTAGTGTTATTGATTTTATAATTCCAAATGACCAGAAACCTAAACTTGCAAGAGATTTCTTTGATAGAGCAAAGGATATTCTGAATAAAGAAAATGTAGAGTTTGAACCTAAACCTGTTGCAGAACTTATGAACAAGTTCTTCCCAGACTGGCGTAGAGTGTTAAATGAATTACAAAGGTATTCTTCATCAGGTAAAATTGATGCAGGAGTGTTGGTAAATTTATCTGAATCTAATATCAACGATTTAATGACATCTCTGAAAAATAAAGAGTTTACTAGTGTTCGTAAATGGATTGTACAAAATTTAGACAATGATCCTGTGCGTGTATACAGACGTATTTACGATAGTTTATATTCTAATTTGGACGCTAGTACTATTCCTCATGCTGTTGTTATCATTGCTGATTATCAATACAAGGCTGCATTTGTATCTGACCAAGAGATTAATCTGCTTGCTTGCATGACAGAATT
>Ga0209337_1000403_pt1 | contig 34663 bp, 44 predicted proteins | sample LinPmetageLP53_FD_184044 | JGI IMG/M metagenome (GOLD analysis project Ga0209337, IMG submission 184044) | Marine viral communities from the Pacific Ocean - LP-53 (SPAdes) (version 2) | ecosystem: Environmental > Aquatic > Marine > Oceanic | place: Pacific Ocean | collected 2010-02-08
AGGAGATATGTCAAAGTCTACCAAGGCTGCAAGAGCAAGACACTTTGACAAAAAGAAGAAAGGGCCTGCTCCTGGCGATGCAACTGCAAAGACCAAAACTTCTAAGTATACAAACAAATACAAACAGATGTATGGAGAAGAGAAACTTACAGGGTTAGTCAATAAAGCAGAGAAGACAGGAATATCATATGGTATTCTCAAAAAAGTTTATGATAGAGGTTTGGCTGCATATAAGACAGGACACAGACCAGGCGCAACTTCTCAACAATGGGCATACGCAAGAGTGAATTCTTTTATTACAGGCGGTGGTGCAAGAAAATCGGACAATGATCTTTGGCAAAAGGCAAAGAAATGAAAACATTTTCACAGTATCTAGAAGAAGCAAATTCTAAGTATATTGTTTCCATAAACCCTAACGATAAAAAATGGTATGTAATGGGTCTTGTGGGGAACAATAAATGGATGCCAGTTTCTAATGGATTTAAAAACAAAGCTCAGGCTCAGAAGTGGGCAAAGAGTCAAGATAAGGTGGACATTGCTGCTCGTGGAGAAATAAGTGGTGCATAAGATGAAAACGTTTAAACAATTCACAGAAGATGTTTCTAAGAGTGACTTAGACCAAGTAGAGAAATATGCAGATAGGTTATTTGCGGCTGTGGGAATTGATATAGAGTTTACCAGACATTTCCTTGATAGAGTCAATGATGAACGAAATAAGAAACCGATTACTTCTGCTGAACTCATTCGATTGTTTCGTTTGACTTACAAGAAATATGGTAAGAAAATTGCAAAGATGAATCCAGATGCAGAAGCAGTCATAACTGACATGGAAACAGATGTTAATATGCCATTTGTTCTGAATCTTGATAGAAACAAAATGCTCGATCTTGTTGCAAAGACAGTTATGAGAAAAAAGAATTTTAAGACAAAAGATCAAAAGTTGGAAGTTTAAATAAAATAAATAGGTGTAAGAGATAATGTATTTAGCGACACAATTTAATCTTCTTTAGGGAGAGTCTACGATGTACTTTGTACAGTACGAGAAGACGCTTCCGCCTTGGTATTCTGGAATGGATAAAATCGAGGCGGAAACCTCAGAAGATGCTGTGAAGGAATTTTACAAACGCCACAATTCTTTTGAAGAGAGAATTCGGAGTGTTCGTAAAGTGCAAGACACCTACCAAAAATAAATTATGTGAATGAAGATGTAGTGTCATTCGTTGATGGGTGACACTACTGATTCTTGAGAATTTAATACTAGGAAAAAAATGGCAGACGATTTCGATTTTGGGTTTAGTGCGGTATCTACCGATGAATTCAAAAAGACACAACCAGATACAGAATCAACTCCATCAACTGGTGTTTCATCAGATGAATTCGATGAGTTAAAGAAAAAGATAGATTCTATCTCAAGTTTAATACAAGCACTTGGCGATAAAGAAGATACCAGCCTGTTCGATGAGACAGGAGAAAAGATTTCCAGATTGGAAGGAAAAGTAGATAAGATTCTCGAAATGGAATCTTCTCAAGCAGTAAATGCATTAACTGAACAAGGAAGTTCAATACGTGCAGTCATAGATGAAGTAGAAGAACGTAAAGGCGAATTGAATGAAAAATTTACGGGCAAACTCAAAGAATTAGAAACGCTGGTTATACCGATGTTAAAAGGTCTGATGAAAAATGCAGAAAAGGAATACATCTACTGGCCAGATCGAACTCCAATATTAGAAAAACAAATAGCAAAAGTATACAGCATAACGAGGCCAGAATGAAAAAATTTAAAGAATACTTAGGAGAAGCGTTCTTCAAAGTCAGGATTCCAGATGTCGCACCAACATTTGTAGAAGCAGATAGTGCATCTCAAGTCAAACAGAATATGAGAAAGATTCTAAAACCAGAAGTGGTTAAAGAGTTGGAAATCGAAAGGGTTACTCCTGCAAAAATGAAACAGATGTATCGTGACATGGCAAAAGAAAAAGAGGTTGAATAAAATGAAAACTTTCAAAGACTATATTGTAGAATTTGACACACCAACCATCTATTGTGACATGGATGGAGTGATTGCTGATTTCATAACATTTACAAGAGAACATTTGGGAAAACCATTCAAGGATGAATACTGGACAGATCTTCCAGAAAATATGTTCTATTTGTTGCCACCTATGTCAGATGCACATCAACTTTGGAAGTTTATAGGAAAATATAACCCCAATATTCTAACTGCTATACCAAGAAAATCGCCAGAAAGAGGTAATATTTCCGAAAGAGCTGCTGATGATAAGAAAAAGTGGGCGAAGAAACACTTCAATGTTTCAGAAGATAGAATATATGCAGTATTACGAAAACACAAATCAAACTTTGCAAAAGATGGTAGAGATGGAAGACCAAACCTATTAATCGATGACCATTCAAAGAATATAGCTGCATTCAAAAAAGCAGGAGGACTAGGAATAGTACATACTTCTGCAAGGAATACTATTAAAGAACTCAAGAAATTGGGATACAAATAATTTATAAATATTAATATGAAAACTTTTATAGAATATCTCCAAGAACGTATGACTGATGCGGAACATGACGATTTAGAACGCAGAAAAGAGCGCCATAAACGTGCAGCAGACAGAAACAAAGAAAATTTAAAAACTCGCAAAGCAAGATATAAAGATTCGCCAGAATAAGGAACTATTATGATTAATACACAAAGTATGCAGAAAATGGCCGATATCCTAAGAAAGATACGGAATCCTTCTCTAACAGAAGCAACTGGTGATAAAGAAGAATATCAACGAAAACGCAAAGAAGTTGCGAAAAAGTTTGGTGTTGAATCTTGTTCTGCATTGAAAGATGAGAAAGAACGAAAAGCGTGTTATAGCGCACTTGATGCTGCTCATGTTGCCGACCATGAAGAACAAGTTCAGACAGAAGCAAAAGTGAAGCACGAATGTCCAAAATGTAATGGTGAAGGTTGTAAACATTGTGATGGAAGGGGATATCACCTAGAAGATGAGAGTGAAGATCCAGTAGGAAAAAACGAAGAAGTTAAAGAGGCGGTTCTTGTTGACAGAGATTACAAGTATGATGGAAAAGTAATTAAAATTTCCAAAAAGAATTTTAGTAAAGTTCATAGAGATTTCAAGAACCCTACTAAGGGCAAAGAAACGATGATAACTTATGACAGTAAAGAAGGAACAGTTTTAGTTCCAGTTGAGTTTACTGAAGAAGTTGAGATCGAAGAAGAATTTTGGGCAGTTATAGACAAAGCAAAAGGTGGTGAAGTAATGGCCGTAACAACTGATGAGAAGGGTGCTAAGTCCTCTGTCAAAATGTCTAACTTTTCAAAACATGATTATCATTTTGGAAAAGATCCAAGAACTCTGAAGATTGTTAAAGTTATGGGGAAGCACAGTCAGAAAAAGGCTGAGAAAATGATTGGATCGAAATTGTCCTTCAAAGAAGAAGTTGATATTGAAGAGGGCGGACTTTATGCTGCAAAAGAACCTGCATATCCACCAACAATAGACAATCTTAAAAAGATAGTAAAAGATAAACAAAATCTTATGTTCATGTTCAAAGATGGAAGAGCAAGAGTAGATTTGTTTTCTGCATCTGCAATGACTCAGGTATATGATGCACTAAAGAAACCAGACCATAAAAAACATTTTGAAAAGATGATAGGAACTAAAGTAGGATTCCTTCAAGCACAAGGATTTGCGATGAAAATGATTGGAGGAAAGTAAAATGGATAAAGAATTTGCAAAATTTATAGAAACAAAAGAAGTGGATGTTGAACAGGCATTTGTGGAAGAATTTGAACTTGAAGAAGATAAGGATAATGAAGCGGCGGAATTAATGAAGCGAAGATTTGATGATGCAGGAATAAAAATGAAATCAAAGGATGGAAAAATAGTTATTGCTAAAAAAGATAAGAAAAAAGCAATGGATGCACTAACCAGATCTTTCCCAGCAACTCCTGTTATGCGGAAAACTCTTGATAAATTTATGGATAAACACACGGATAAATTTTTCACATTTGAAGAATTTGAACTTGGTGAAGCAAGCACTTACAGAGACAAAGCAAAAGATGAGAAGAAAAAGAAACAGTTTGTTTTCGGAGGAAAAAAGAAAAGTCGTCATGGTGAGTCTGGATATGGTAAAGGAGAAGAAGTAAAGGTTGATGAAGCAAATAACCCTCTTGCAAAAGTCAAGAGAATGTTGGATGAAAAATACGTAAATCAAGATAAGTTTTTCCCTACAGTATTGTTAGATGGACTTAAAAAAGCAATTCCTGGCGTGAAGTTGGTTCGACATTCAATCAAACATCCAAGATCTAGTGAAACAATACCTGGCCTCGGATTACAATTGTCTGGTGATAAGGGTGTCAGGATTATGGTTCAGTATGAAAAAGAAGATTCTCCCCCTTCAAAAAGTTTTAAGCCGGGAGAAAAGATTATCGATATAGATCCAGAAACAGGGAAAAAAGAAGTTACTGATACATCTATAGTAGGTGGATTTGCTGTATGGATTAATGATGTAGGAAAAATATGGAAACCAAATGAAACTAGGTGGATTCAAGCAAAAGATTTCAGAGATCCTAAAAAGGTTGTCCAATTTCTTAAAACCAAAGTTAAGAGAATGTTGAAAGCAGGATATATGTATTCTTCTTACAATAAGGAAGAAGTTGAACTTGATGAAAGTGCTATGTTACAGGCTAAAATGGCATTAGGTGATGCAGACATAAAACACAAAGAACATAATGGAAAAATAATAATCAATAAGAAAGATAAGAAAAAAGCACAGGATGTTTTAATTAAATCTTTTTCTAAAAAAGGAAAACCTCCAAAATTAACTATTGCATCTGGTTCTTTTCAAGAAGAAGTTGAACTTGATGAAGCAAAGAGTAAGCTCCCACCTCATCTTGCGAAGTTCTTTGATAAAGACGGAAATTTGAAAAAGGATGCCGCAGCACGTGTTGCAAAAGGTAGAGAAAAAATAAACTGGATAGATGTAACCCCTAAAGGTTATGGGCCAAAAGAAGAAGGTATCGATATTGAAAAAGCAAGTATGGGAGCAGTCATAAAAGATTTCCAAGATTCCGATGCACCACAATTCAAAGGTAAGTCAGACAAGAAACGCAAAGAAATGGCCATTGCCGCAAAACTTTCCAAAGAAGAAAAAGAAGAGGATGATCCAAAATCCAAAAAGAAAGACAAGTTAAACTTCAAACCCAAAATGGACGAGAAACAAATGAAAAAATATAAAGAACTCTTTGCTGGGTTACGAGAAAAACGTGCTCAAGAAAGAACACTTAAAAAGACTGTTTCAGACTATCACAAAGAAGAAGTCAAAGAAGCAGTTTTAGATAACGGACTTGAAGTCGGAGAACAGGATTGGGATGGACATTATAGACATTCTCATGCATATCCAAATCTTAATGTCAACTTTGCGAAGTACATAGATGAAGGTTTAGAAGGCCCATATGAACTTAGTGGAGAAGTGTATTTTTATGATAGAAAAGTACATATGTTTTACTCCGTTTCAGGGGAAGATTATGTCGATGAAGAAACGGCAAAAGATATTGCCTATAGACTCCATAAAGACGGTGCTTACAAACCAGAATTGGGTCGTTAATAATAACAATTTTTAAATTTAATACAGGAGAATAAAATGTCCTTATGGGGAAAAACCGCAGCTGGTACACAAGCACAAAAACCAAAGTGGTTGTCTACCGATGAAAACTCGGAATTCAAGAAACAAGATATATTTGCACAAACACCTGGCTGGGCTCAAAAGGCCGGAACTAAAGCATCTGGTAATGATAACTCATCTGCACAGGAAGAAATTCTTGCTTGTGTTGGTGGACTTTCTACTACACTTGGTGGTGCATCTGTTACAAGTGTACGCTGGACTACAACTGCAACCGCAGCAGGATCACGAACAGTTACTGCTCAAGTTACATTTGATGAAGAAGTCACAGTAACCGCTCCAAATGCAAGTAATGAACCACGAATCGTATGTGCAGTCGCAAGTTCATTCCCTGCAACTACTTTATCATATACTGCTGGAACAGGAACAAACAGATTAACATTTGCAAAAGCAAGTGTTTCTGTTAATAACGGTGGAACTTGTTCAATTGGTGGTGGTTCAGGTGCAGCAATTACATATGCTGGTTCTGGTGCTATCGTAGATCAAGATGGTACTGCTGCTACTGTTGCAACAACTGGTACAACGATTGCAACGTATACTGGAACTGCGTAACCTATATAATTTAAGCGTCTAGAGTAATTCCTTTGGGGAGATTATTTCTCCCCAAACTCTAGCGCATAATAATCCATAGGTGTTGAGTCCCAACATCTTAGCCTAGGAGATATAAATGGCAGATAAAAAAATTAGTGCGTTGACTGCAACAGTAACAACTGCAGCATCGGACATCGCTCATGTCGTAACCGATATGGGAAGTACACCTGTTAATAAAAAGATTACAGTCGCAAATCTTTTTAATACGATACCAACAACAATTGGATATGGAACTACTGCTGTTAGTTCAGTAACAGTTTCAACAACAACTCAAGCACTTGACGGAAAAGCATTGTTCCTTTGTACTGGAACTGCATCCGCAGCCTGTGTTGCAACAATGACAGCAGGAGATCATGTTGGACAGACAATTACTATTGCTTTAATTGCAACTGCACCAACAAGTTTTAAAGTAACTCCAGCAAATTTCTTAGATCATACTGGTGGATCAAATACTAAAATTAGTATTCCAACAGTTGGTTCTAATGCTACCTTGTTGTGGACAGGGGCTAAGTGGATTGTAACATCATTGATAGGAAACGCTGTAACAAGCACATAATTGATAATCTCATTTGAAAGTGAAAAAACATGGCAAAGAATATAGGTCTTGAAAAAATAAAAGAAAAACGTGATACTCTTATAGAACAATTCAACAGTCTACAAGATAAGAAAAAAGAAATGTTGAAACAAATGGAACTTGTTGATACCGATATAGTTACAGTAAGAGGAGCAATTCTCTTATGTAATGAATGGGTAACAGAAATAGAACCAGAACCTTCTAAAGAAGAAGAAACAAATGGCGGACAAACGAATAACTGAATTAAATGAGCTCACCACTCTTGTAAATACAGATGAACTTTTAGTTTCTGATACTTCCGCAACTGAAACTAAAAAGATATCTGTAGCAAATTTTAAAACAAATGTAGTTGGGTCTGCACATACTGTACAAAATAATGGAACTGGTCTTACACAACGGGCCAATCTTAATTTTGACGGAACTCATGTAGTTGCAACTGATGATTCGGGAAACAACCAAACTGATGTTGCATTAAGTGCAAACCTTCAAGCGGTATCGGGGTTGACATCAGCTGCAAACAAGGGAATACAATTTACTGGTTCTGGAACAGCAGGTGTTTACGATTTAACTACAGCAGGAAAAGCATTATTAGATGATGCAAATGCGGCTGCACAAAGAACGACACTTGGATTGGGTGCATTATCGACAGAAGCATCAGTAACAACTTCTCAGATTGCAGCAGGAACTTTGGTTACTGAATCAGAGACTATTGGATCAAACGATAATGACACAACAATACCTACATCGGCTGCTGTTAAAGCATATGCAGATTCGGTTGGTGGTAGTGGAAATAAATTTAGTACAATTGCGGTTTCGGGTCAAAGTAATGTTGTAGCAGATACTTCAACTGATACTCTTACATTTGCAGCTGGATCTAATGTAACACTTACAACTAATGCAGGAACAGATACAGTTACTATTGCATCTTCTGGTGGTGGTGGGGGATCTAAACACGTTATTCAAAATAATGGTACTGGATTAACTGCACGAGCTAACTTAAACTTTGATGGAGCTCATGTTGTCGCAACTGACGATTCGGGAAATAATCAATCTGACATAACTCTTAGTGCAAATCTTCAGGCAGTATCGGGATTAACTTCTGCTGCAGATAAAGGTATACAATTTTCTGGTTCTGGAACGGCAAGTGTTTATGATTTGACTGCTGCTGGAAAAGCACTTCTTGATGATGCAAATGCAGCTGCACAAAGAACAACTCTTGGATTAGGAACAATTGCAACAGTTGCAGCACCTACTGGAACTGTGGTTGGAACCTCAGATACTCAAACTCTTACAACCAAGTCTATTGATTCAGATAACAATACTATTACAAATATTGCCAATGCAGATATTAAAAATGCTGCTGGAATCGCACTCAATAAACTTGCGGCCGCAACTGCATCTCGAGCATTAGTTTCAGATGGTACTGGATTCGTATCTCCTGCCACAACAACCTCTACTGAGATTGGATATGTCAACGGAGTAACAAGTGCAATTCAAACTCAGATAAATGCAAAACAACCAACAATTAGTGGATCTGCAAGAATAGATGCTGGCCATATTCATAATGGTAATGTATCAAATACTGAATATGGTTATCTGGATGGAGTTACAAGTAGTATACAGACTCAATTAAATTCCGCAGGAACTACTCTCGCAGGATTATCTGATACTGGAATATCTTCAAGTGCAGCAGGACAAGCACTTCTATATGATGGATCTAACAGTTATGATAATAAGCAGATTAAAGTAATGCAAGACAACTCTGCATTTACTGCTGCATTTCCTATGATTGATAGTTCTCACATATACAGAGTTACAGGAGTTAGTGGATCAAGTCATTATACTTTTTCAAATTATAATTCTGATGGAACAGATCAAAATGATCCATCTTTATATCTTTTATGCAATCACACTTATGCATTTTATCTCAGTTGGGGCGGTGGACATCCTTTTGCAATTAGAACAGGAGCATCTAGTGGAGGTGCAGGAACTAATTTAGCTGCAAATAATGGTGGAGATAATCTAGTACATATTGCTACGGATGGTACAGTAACAACAGGAACATCTGCAAATGCAAAATCTACTGGATGGTTAATTTGGCAAATACCAAATTTTACCACAAAACAAAATGCATCTACTGGAAACTATGGATATCAATGTACTTCCCATGCAGCTATGTTTGGACAAATATACATAGGTAGAGTGCAAGACTTGTATGGTAGTTGGTAATTGAAACTATGAACTAAAAAAATAAATGAATTTATTTGATGATTTGAATGAAAAAAATTATGTTCATTTTGCAATGAAATACTACACAAATATTCAATGCACTTCAGTTGAAGAATTCAACGAGGATTTGAACAAGATAAAATATGTAAAGAGATTGTTTAATCGGTTTCTTGAAACTGGTGAATTGCGAATCAATTTGATCATGAATCATTTGATTGTTATTTACAATGTATTTGAAACTGAAGCTGCAACTCGTATGTTGTTCTTTAAAGTGGAGAGAAAGTTTTATTCTATATTGAAACCATTTCTCCTTTTCATGGAAAGATTGCCAAAAGTTGTAAAGGGTATTAATGGAAGTGATATTCACACCAATGACATTCCTTTGAATGAAACTACAATCAAAGAATTAAGAAAGATAGAATAATGGGCATAATTGCATCAATAGGAAACATATACTTTGTCTATCAGTTTTTGAAGAAACTGGTAACTCCTTTTGAGAAGACAAAAGCATTTGAATTGGGTATTATTGATGAGAAGGGTAAGATTCTCAAGAGGCGAAGAGATTTAGATACAAAAGAAGAGAAAGAAGCATATAACCTTTCAGACACTTTGGTATGGAATCTCAAGAAGATTTTAGGGAAGATTCCTTTTGGAAAATCCAAACTTGCATCTTATGCGGCCGCACTCTGGTTGATTAAAGAACAAGGAAATGGAAAAGTATTTGTAGATGAAAAGGAAATGGAAAAACAGTTCTTTGATTATTTTGAAAAAATTCAAAGTGATGAGTTGACTGAGAGTGTATATGATAATGTTACCGATAAGGTAGTCATAGGTATTCTTCAAGCATATGATGAAGAACAAGTCAGTCATGCAAAGTTCCTCACACTTGCAAATGAATATACTGGTCTGACAAAGAAGTATATACAAGAAGAATTTCTCACAATTACTCTTCCTTTTGATGAAACAATCAATAAGGAATTTGAACAGTATCTAAACGAAGATACTCCTGTGAGTAATGCAGGAAGTGGAAATGTTGCAATGAGAGGAATTCCATTGGGAGAACCGCCCAAAGGTGTGGTGATGAAACGATTTGCAGGAATGGATGTATTTGCTGTAAATCCCTCTCTTTATCCTAAGGCCAACAACAAGAAAAAGAAGTATGATCGTTACAGTCGTTATGTTGGTGAGGATGATGCTGGGAATTATATTAGAATGTTCGCAAGAAAATATCCAAAAAAACCCATTATCGTAATGGACTCTGTTACAGGATGTATGCAGTTTTTAAGACATGGATTTGGAAAATGATGAAATTTAAAGAATATCTGCAAATCAACGCAGATGATTCTATCGAACAAGTTATGAATGGCGAGTGGATACTTAAATCAAGAACTACATGGAAAGCCACAGATGATAAAGACAATACATTAGAGATACATAATGATGGTCATGATCCAGAATTAAAGGGAGAATCATGGTCGGTGCATAATAATACTTTTGCACCAAAAGCTTTTGCTTTTTTCTGTAAACAGTTCATAAAAGAAGCAAAACCATCAGAGGTAATTCATGTCAGAACAAGAATCTTTCCTACTACTTAAATCAGAAATACAAGCTTTAAAAATCAAAGATGAGTATCGAACAAAAGAGTTAGATGCTCTGATGAAGAAGTTAGATAATTCTACCAGCAAACTTAACGATTTGTCGGAGAATATTGGTAGATTGTTGACTGCTCAAGATGTCAACAAGACTAATGATAATGAATTTCGGGATGAGATGAAAATACTGCATACTCGCATAGGTGATCTTCAAGATAAAATGAATGTAATGATTGAGAAAACAGAAACCAGAATGAATACTGATGTGAATTTGATATATACAAAATTAGAATCTCTTGAACGTTGGAGATGGATTACCATTGGTGCGGCCACTCTAGTTGCATGGTTATTGACACACGTTATTCCGAAAATAATACCATAAAAATGTATTGACATTTTCCTTTGAGTATGTTATAATAACACTATAACACTCAAACTAGATTTATATTATGCCATCATATATCGATACAAAGTACGTAAACTTACTTGCTTTGAGACTCCCTCTATTTAAACGTAAGAATCAAGGATTGTACAATTTTCGTTGTCCTTTCTGTGGTGATTCTCAAAAGAGCAAAACCAAGGCTCGGGGATACTTTTATCAAAAACGAACAGATCTTTTTTATCGTTGTCACAATTGCGGCCAAAGTTCTACATTTTCCAATTTTCTTAAACAGTTTGATGGAGAAATGTACAAGGACTATTCTTTAGAGAGATATAAAGAAGGAATTACAGGAAAGGGGCAAAATACACCTGACCCCGAATTTCAAGTAGAGAAACCAAAGTTTCACACGAAGATTGATTTACCAAGAATAAGTGATTTAGATGACAATCACTTTGCAAAAAAGTATTTGGTTAATCGAGCAATTCCTAGTCAGTTTTTGAATTACCTATATTATACAGAGGACTTTAAAGGTTTTGTTGAAAAAGTTGCAGAACGTGATTATGACCTCGCAAAAAAAGAACAAAGAATTGTCATTCCCTTCTATGACTCAGATAAAAAATTAATTGCATTTCAAGGTAGAGCATTTACAAACTCTCTGCTTCGTTATATCACTATAAAGGTTTACGAAGATTCCTCAAAAATATTTGGACTAGATAGGTTAGATATAACGAAACCCTTTTATATTGTAGAAGGGCCATTCGATTCTATGTTTCTTCCAAATTGTATTGCGATGGCAGGATCAGATGTTAATTTAAGTGATCAGTCTGATATTGTAAATGCAATGAATGAAGGAACAGGAACAATGATATTCGATAATGAACCTAGAAACAAAGAAATACTTTCTAGAATGAATAAGGTTATTGATAAAGGTTGGAAAATTTGTATCTGGCCAGATTCGGTTGCTTGTAAAGACATCAACGATATGATTCTTGCAAGTATCCAAGAATCAAGATTAATTGAAATAATAAATAAAAACACGTACAAAAGTCTATTCGCAAAAACACAGCTCGCCCTATGGAGAAGAACATGAATTCAAAAGATCCCATCACCCTGCCCACACAATACCAACAATTCATACATTTATCACGTTATGCACGATGGGATTACGATAAAAAACGAAGAGAAACATGGGGAGAAACAGTTAATAGATTTTTTGGGTTTTTTCAAGAACATCTTAAAGAGATGTGTAATTATGATTTGGACAATGGTATTTTAGAAGAATTGAAAAATGAAGTATTGTCGTTGAATGTAATGCCTTCTATGCGATGTTTGATGACTGCTGGAGATGCACTCCGCAAAGAAAATATTGCAGGGTACAATTGTTCTTATGTTAAAGTTGACACTCCACGTTCTTTCGATGAAATCCTTTATGTTCTTATGAATGGAACAGGAGTGGGATTTAGTGTAGAAACAGAACACGTAAATCATCTTCCAGTAATTGCAGAAGAATTTCATCCAACTGACACAACAATAGTTGTTGCAGATTCTAAACTTGGATGGGCAAAGGCATTCAAAGAATTGTTAAGTCTATTGTGGAGTGGCCAAGTTCCGAAATGGGATTTATCTAAAGTTAGAGAAGCAGGGAAACCTCTGAAGACATTTGGAGGTAGAGCATCGGGGCCAGAACCACTTGATGATTTATTTCATTTTTCAACTAAGATATTTCGAGATGCAGCAGGAAGAAAACTCAAATCTATCGAATGTCATGATATTGTTTGTAAAATTGCTGAAATTGTTGTGGTTGGTGGTGTTCGTAGAAGCGCTCTTATTAGCCTTTCTGATTTAAACGATGGAGAGATGAGACACGCAAAATCGGGTCAATGGTGGGAACACAATGTCCAGAGAGCACTTGCAAATAATTCAGTTAATTACAAAGAAAAACCAGATACAGGAACTTTTATGAGAGAATGGTTATCTCTCTATGATTCCAAATCGGGTGAAAGAGGAATTTACAATGGAATGTCAGCAAAAAATCAAGTAGCATCATTAAACGAGAGGGAAAAAGATGGAAATGGAAAATATGTCACAAGAAGAGATCCTAGAGATGATTTCGGAACTAACCCCTGTAGCGAGATTATACTTAGAAGTAGAGAGTTCTGCAACCTTAGTGAGTGCGTTGTCAGAAGACATGACAGTATTGAATCTCTTAAAAAGAAAGTCAGAACTGCAACAATCCTTGGCACTTTCCAATCCACTCTTACCAATTTTAGATACCTTACCAAAGAGTGGGAAAAAAATTGTACTGAAGAAAGGTTGTTGGGTGTCTCACTTACCGGCATTTTAGATAATCCTTTAACAAATGGTAAGAAAAAAGGATTAGAAACTCTATTAGAAGATTTAAGAAAGGTTGCGTATGAAACAAACAAAGAATGGGCAGACAAACTCGGAATCGAACGAGCAGCTGCAATCACTTGTGTCAAACCATCTGGTACTGTTAGTCAGCTTGTTGATAGTGCTTCTGGTATTCATGCCAGGCATAATCCTTATTATATCAGAACTGTAAGAGCGGACAATAAAGACCCTCTTTGCAAATTCATGAAGGAGAAGGGATTTCCAAATGAACCCGATGTAACAAAACCAAAACATACAACTGTGTTCTCTTTTCCAATGAAAGGGCCAGACCAAGCAGTCTATCGACAAGATATGTCAGCGATAGACCAATTGAAACTATGGATGACTTATCAGACTTATTGGTGTGAACATAAACCATCTGTCACTATTACTGTCAAAGAAGAAGAGTGGCCAAAAGTTGGTTCGTGGGTATGGGAAAACTTTGATTCTATTAGTGGAATTTCTTTCTTGCCTTTTAGTGAACATACATACAGACAGGCACCTTATCAAGACTGTACAAAAGAGGAATACAACAATGTATTGAAAACAATTCCTCAAGATGTAGATTGGAAGGATTTATCACAATATGAAGAAGTGGATTATACAGTCGCATCACAAGAACTAGCTTGTTCCGCAGATGGTGGTTGTGAAATAGTAGACCTTTAATTGGAGCGAAATGGAAGTCGAATCGGATATAGAATGTAATAATTGCAATGCCACGTATACTATGAGATATGAGTCAGATGATATTAGGGAAGAAGATGCAGCATTCCATTGTGCATTTTGTGGCATCTTAATGGAACCATATTATGAAAACCTTGACGAATTTTAAGTTTATCGCAGGAGTGGATTATTCATTAACTTCTCCGGCCGTCTGTGTTTCTGAAATAATAAATAATAGTATTGAATTTGAAAATTGTAAATTTCATTATTTGAAACAGAATAAATCACAAGAGACTTTTGATAAGTTTTTTGCATATGAGTATCCAGAATATACGGATGATATTGAGAGATTTACAAAACTAGCAAATTGGGTTATTGAATGTATACGCTGGTATGATGGAAGAGTGGAACATATTTACTTAGAAGATTATGCATTTGCAGCGACAGGAAGAGTTTTCAATATTGGAGAGAATACAGGAATACTCAAACAACATCTCAGAACAACTGGATTTCATTATACAACAATACCACCCACAGTAATTAAAAAACACGCCACAGGAAAAGGAAATGCTAACAAAGAGTTGATGTACGAAACGTTTTTGTCAGAAACCAATGTTGATTTGCGGAGTCGATTATCTCCAAGATCAACTAAAATTGCCAACCCTGTTTCGGATATCGTAGATTCATATTATATCTGCAAGACAGGATTTCAATTATAGGAAAATATGTCTCCCCAAACATTAAATTACCCTTATTTGATTGAAACCAGTAAAAAACAAATTCAGAAATATAGTAAAGTAGAAGCAGACAATGAAGCCGTAATCCTACAACAGTCTGGTGAAAATGTAGAAGTTCATCATAGAGGGTTTCTTCTTTATCGATTGAGTGGGCAGTTACAAGGAAATCTTTTCCAATAAAAAACTTGACAATGTTGATAAAAATTGTTATAATTATAGTATAATTAAAATAGTGAAAGAAGATTATGAGTTTAATGGTATTCGATGACTCTAAAATCGAACAGATAAAGAAACGGAACGAACAGGGCTCCGAAGAAAAATTTGATGTTGTAGAAGCCTCAGCAGAAGCAAAAGGCGGAAGTGAGTTAGTATATGCTCGAGTGAAGGAAAGAGTTCCAGAAGATGTTTGGAATTATTTTCAAGTCATACTTTCAAGAGTACGTGAATTAGAGGACAAACCAAAGATTCTCTGGTTTCAAGACACATCTCAAGATCCAGAAGTACAATTCCTAAAAAAGAAAGAAGAACGAGACAAATTTGAAAGATTTATATTTCCTTCTGATTGGTCGTTGGAAAAATATCATCTTGATTTAGGAGTTGAATATGAGAAAAGTGTTGTTCTCAAGAACGCAATCGAACCAATTCCAGCACATACGAAACCTAAAGAAGGCCCAACCAGACTTGCATACATATCTACACCACATCGTGGATTGGATGTTCTCATTGCTGCATTTCGTGCGGCAAAATTTGAGAATGTTGAACTTGATGTATATTCAAGTTTTAAGATATATGGGTGGGAAGATAAAGATAAAGATTGGGAACCATTATATAATGCTTGTAAAGAAACACCTAATGTGAATTATCATGGGTCTGTTTCTAACGAAGAAATTCGCACAGCACTACAACAAACACACATACTTGCATATCCTTCTGTATATAAGGAAACTGCTTGTATTTCTGCAATCGAAGCAATGAGTGCAGGGTGTGTCGTAGTATGTCCGAATCTTGCAGTCCTTCCAGAAACTTGTGCAAACTTTGCATGGATGTACGGATATTGTAAAGAAAAGTCCGATCATGCGAAGAAATTTGCATATGTACTGAAGGATGCAATTGACAACTTTTGGGAACCACCAGTTCAGGCTGGTCTTGGATTCCAGAAGCAATACTTTGATATGCACTATGACATTGATACTACTGCGAAGCAATGGACAATGATGTTAAGTACTATCAAAGATAATCTTGAATCTCAAAAACAAAAAAAACATCATGATAAAGAAAGTGAAAGTAGAAAGAAAACCGATGAAGGTGAAACGAACTCGTAAGATTTCAGAAGAACAGCGAGAAGAGCTTCGGAAACGTATGTTAGAAATGCGTAAGAAAAGAAAGCCTGCGGAGTACAAGAATATAAGTAAAGTTGTTCTTGCACTACCAGATGATGATACATATTCTTTCCAAAATGTAAAAGAATGGATCACTCATAATAAGGCGGTAATTTCTGGTTTGAATTCGCAGATAAGAAGTAGGGGTGTTGGTGAAAAAGAAAAAAGAATAGCAGAGATTGATGTGGCATCTCGAAAAGCATACATTCGTTACTGTGAATATTATCTGAAAACTGGTGATTGGATTTCTATGTTTTCGGGCCAAGATGAAGAACATAAAGTGGTTCCTAGATGTGTTGCGATGGCATATTACGCTGACGGAACTCCTAAGAGGTCTGTGGGGGTATTCTATCCCGATATTGGTGCAGTATGGACAAAGAATATGAACGAGTCAGAATTCGGAATATCAGAAGATTATGTTCCAGAAATTAAAAAAACTGTTGCAATGACAGACAAACAATTTACAGGAGATATGTAATGCCAGAATTTAATGTGCGAGAAACTTTTGAAGTTATTGGGAAGGCCAAGACAAGAGAAGAGAAACGTGATCTTCTTAAACAGAGAGAAAATTTTGCAACTAAAGCAATATTGCAATTGAATTTTCATCCAGCGGTAAAGTGGTTTTTGCCGCCAGGAAGTCCACCATACACTCCTTCAACTGAAGGAGATATGACTTCAAATTCTCTTCATTATGAAATTAAGAAAATGGATTACTATACTGATCCTAGTCCTCATGACCTACCCATGCTTCGTAGAGAAAGTATGTTTGTTGGTTTACTTGAAAGACTTGATCCAGAAGATGCAAAATTGTTAATCGATGTCAAGGATGGTAAATTATCTTATAAGGGATTGACCTATAAATTAGTCAAAGATACTTGGCCAGACTTACTTCCAGAAGAAGAAGTAAAACAGACAATTAAAGAAGAAGTGTCGGTTGAACAATAGAAACACCTAAATATAACTACATTTGGTTGAAATTGATATATTATGTATTTTCTGTGAACTGATTTAATAACCAAAAAAAGGTACAAGTATGGTAAAGACAGTAAGGGTGTTCCTTGCTCTGTTTGCTACACTATGGTATACTACTTCACCACTTAATAGTAATGCACCTTCTCAAGTATGGAAACCAACCATAGTTGTGAGTAAGGCTGCACCAGACTATTACAAACCTCTTGAATTTGATAAAGTAAAATATACAGCAGCAGATGTTCTCTGTTTAGCAAAAAATATTTACTTTGAGGCAGGAGTGGAGAGTACAGCAGGAAAATTGGCAGTAGCGAATGTTACGTTAAATCGTACATTACGTGCAAATTATCCCAATACCATATGTGGAGTAGTGCATGAGGGCATACATCGTTATAATGCAAGAATAGAAGAATATGTTCCTGTGAGAGATAGATGTCAATTTAGTTGGTATTGTGACGGCCGGGTGGATACTCCAAACGAAGGTAGAACGTGGAAATCTGCACAAGAACTTGCAAAAAAAGTTCTTGTAAATCATTATGACAAAGCACTAATTGACATAACAGATGGTGCAACGCATTATCACGCAAATTGGATGGTGAAATATCCAAAGTGGAGTAAAAGGAAAAAAGTGATGGCTTCGATAGATAGACATATCTTCTATGGTGGCAAAAAAACTTTGTAAAAAACTTGACATTTCTGTGTAGTTTTGATATAATATAAGTAGAGAGTGAAAGAGTGTTAAAACTAACATTAATTGATAGGAGATATATTATGAAACATTTATTGAGTTCGATTTTGATAGCGATGGCAATAAGTTCCGCATCTTATGCTGCAGTCACAAAGACAGAGATTATAGAAGAAAGAGTCTGTCATGCTGTAGCAGGATGTTGGATGAATCCCAAAACTGGTGAATGTCCAGATTGTGTTATCGAAACACGAAAAGTTGTTACAGAAGTAGAAGAATCAGTTGTTGAAGTTAAAATAAAATTACCTATTAAAATTGCAAAAAAGAATTCTCCCATAAAGAATAAAAATGGTTGTTGGTTTGCAGAAGCAGGTTGGCCTAAAGGTGTAGATGAAAATTTCGAGCCCATTATGTCAGGTGGATATATGCCATGTTCTTGGAGAAGTTAAATAAAGGATAATAATGCCGTATTACGATTATGAGTGTGAAAATTGTGGTGAAATATTTGAAGAATCATTGACCATTGCACGAAGAAATGAACCTACTACAAAACCTTGTCCACAAGAAAAATGTGAAGGTAGTGTAAAGATGAGATATGCCACACCTTATGTCGGTGATCCTTGGCACTTTGCAGGAAAGAAAATAGATGATGGATTTAAAGATAAACTCAAAGATATAAAAAGTAAGCATTTACATTCGACAATCAATGTCTGAAAATGATATATAAAAATAGAGTGAGAACATAATCTAAACACACTTTAGTCGAGGAAATAGTAGGGAGATATAATGGTTCTACAATCCCGATCCCTTGATGTCGAAATAATGGAATGACTAATCTCATATTGTAACGGAGAGGCCTAATAAGTCTCTCCGTTTTTATAATAATGAAAAAATTTAATTATGATCTTCTTGAAAATCGAAAAGATCAATTAGTTCAAGATAACTCTGGCCCAAGTAGAGTGTATCATGTTCCTAATGGCACATATCCTTCTATCACCAGTTTGCTCTACCAAATCATTTCTAAAGCAGGAATTGAAAAGTGGAAAGCAAGTGTCGGAGAAGAAAAGGCGAAAAAGATTTCTGCCAAGGCTTCTAGAAGGGGAACACGAATTCATGGATATATTGAAAAGTATCTAGAAGGTAATGAAAATTATTTTGATAAAGCAGCACCAGATCACATGGAGCTTGTTAATCTTGCAATACCTCAAATAAACGAAAAGATAGATAACATTCGTGGAATTGAAATGGGAATGTGGTCTAATGGATTGAAGGTAGCAGGAACATCAGATTTGGTTGCAGATTATGAAGGAGAACTTGCAATAATAGATTGGAAAACCGCCACTTATATTAAAAAAGAAGAATACCTACTTTCATACATCTTACAAGGAACAGCGTACTGTATGATGCTGTATGAGATGTATGGACTACTTCCAAAGAAAATTGTCATATGTTCGTTGATTAGGTTTGACCCTATGAAATACAATCCTCTATTGGATCAAGACATTCATATAGATTGGAAAGTATATAATCCCTTAGATTATATCCGTCAGTTAAAATCAGTATGTGACGCTTATCATTTCAGTAGAAAGAGATAATATAAATATTTACAGATATACAGGAATTTGTTTGATGACCTGAGAGGGTATCTTATAAGACATCGGGGCAGTTCCGATCAGCTCCACCAAAGAGAGTTATGGAAAAAAAATTAATGTGGCTTGCAATTATGATATTGCTTGGATTGTGTTTAACTTATGCCACACTTTATATTGGATATGACTATCGTTGATGGGGCTGAAATAGATTTCGATTGTAAGAGATAGTATCAGAGAGAACAGATAGGGTGATGACCAACATCGAAACCATAATCGCAAATAATTCCGATTATACTGCATACTCTTACGCACTCGCTGCGTAGAGTATAGCTGAGTTAGAGGGTAGTCCTCCGGCCGGTCGCTTGGAAACAGAAGAACCGGCCACTACACACAAACACACACATAAAGGAAACATATGTCAAATCCATATGAATTAAGATTTAGACTCTTAGAGATGGCACAGGGTTATCTCCAAGATGAATACTCAAGAAAAGAAAACATTGCCATTGATGCATGGAATTTTGCACAAGAACAAGGTGATGCAACTACGAGGTTACGAACAGACCTTCAGCCAGAATCTTATACCATTGAGGATATTAAGAAAAAGGCAACTGAACTCTACGAATTTGTAGAGAATAAGTAACAAATAAAATTGGGGAGTAAATTTAACTCCCCTTCATGGACAACGAAACATGAATAAAAAAGTTCATAAAAGACTAGGGGATGGTAAAATCAATACCTCTGTCGAAATGATTGATGCACAAGAAGAAAAATTATGGGAGCAAAATCCAATGGAAGCATTACGTTATGAGAAAATTGAAACAAGAAAGAAATTAAATTGGATGGCAAGATATATCTTGTCAATGATTATAGTTTTAACTTTTTTGTTTTTAATATGGTTACTATTTTATGGTTCATTACCTGCCGAATCAAGAGATCTGGTGAATATCATGGTGGGCGCCTATGTGGCCGTCCTCGCCAAGTCAACTGATTATTGGTTCAAAGATAAAGATGATCCAGAACAAAAAGAAGGAGAGGCTGTAGGGAATACAACAAATAATAATGATACGATTTAACTTGACAATGATGTCATAATTTGTTATAATTATAAAATACAATGGAAGAAATACTTAATTTGTTTACATCAGAACGTTATAATTCTGAGATTGAAGAAATCGTTACTAGAACAAGGATGAGTTATCTAGATGCGATGCTATATCATGCAGATGAAAATGGTCTTGAAGCAGAAACGTGTGCTGGGCTGATAAACGTTAAAACTAAAACCAAATTAAGGGAAGAGGCAGAGATATTGAATTTTATGCCAAAGACATCAAAACTCCCTATATGATATATCAAGTGACTCCTTATGAAGTGTACCAAAAGTATCTGTCGTTGAAACAACACTTCAACAAGAAGGAATACGATTATTTTAAATTTCATGGAAAGGTTCGTGCAAGTGAATCTTCTTTTGAGAAACGAAAAGACAAACACCATTTTATCCGTTTGTCGAAAATTTATAAGGATGAAGAACTCACCAAGTTTCTTGTTTCCAATTTTGTTAAGGGAAGAGAAATGTGGGTAGGTAATGTAACTTCACCAGAAGGTAGAAGTAACTACATTGCTTGGAAGACAAAGATTCAAAGTCTTCCTTATGTATTTGAGAATGAAGTAGGAGAGATGTTCGATGAGAACGAAAACTTCAATGTCATTTTCAAAGTTGAGGATGGTCAACATCCTCCAATAGTTCGCCATGTATTTGGTGAAGAAGTTTCATTGGAAACCTTTGTAATACTGGATTCCATTTTAAACTTCACCTCTAAGTTCAATGAGAGCATAGAGGAAACGGTCATTTGGCCGGAATTGTATAGTATGTGTAATAATTATGCCCCATTCGTGGTTGTGAATAAGCAGAAATACGTAGACATACTTAGAAAACAAGTAGAATTACATTATGCATAAAGTGGATAATCTGAAACACGTAGAACAAGGAGAATACGATGGCAAATACATTTGCATCCCTCAAGAAAAGTCGGTCAAACGATCTTCAGAAACTTCAGACAGAAGTTGAGAAGATAAACAATCCTAAAAACAATTTCAGTCGAGAAGATGAACGTTTCTGGAAAGCGGAACTCGACAAGTCAGGTAACGGATATGCCGTTATTCGATTTCTTCCCCCACCCAATGATGAAGAGATGGCATGGGCCAAAATCTTCAATCATGGTTTTCAAGGGCCGGGTGGATGGTACATTGAGAACTCTTTGACCACTATTGGTCAGAAAGATCCATTGGCAGAGTATAACTCTACTCTTTGGAACTCAGGTATCGAAGCGAACAAAGAGATCGCTCGTAAACAGAAACGAAGACTGACATACATCTCTAACATCTTTGTCGTTGAAGACAAGGCGAATCCACAAAACGAAGGTAAGAATTTTCTTTTCCGTTATGGGAAGAAGATTTTTGATAAGGTCAGTTCGATGGCCAATCCAGAGTTTGAAGATGAGAATGCAGTAGATGTTTTCAATTTTTGGGATGGTGCGAACTTCAAGTTGAAGATTCGTAAAGTCGATGGTTTCTCAAACTATGATAAGTCGGAGTTTGTAACTGCGGCACCATTGTTTGAAGATGATACCAAGATGGAAGAAACTTGGAACGCTCAATATTCCCTTACAGAGTTTGTCGGGGAAGATAAGTTCAAGTCCTATGATGATTTAAAGTCTCGTTTGGATATTGTTCTTGGAAACGTTGCAACACCAACAATGACTGCACCTACTACTGTAGAATCAGTAAAGGTTCCGTTTGATGGTGGTGAACCAATCACACCCTCTACATCTTCTGATGAAGAGAATCTTGATTACTTCAAGAAACTTGCGGAAGCATAGTCTTACGCAGCGTGTCTAAAGTGTGACACAGCATGATCTCGTCCAGCTCCTGGCAACATTTGGCCTTGGGGTTCGGGCGAGTTTATGATTGTATTATTAGTAATTACTTGTTGCGAACTTGTATCAATCACAGTCGGTGCAGAACTCGTTCCACCAGCACCACTCATTCCCACTCTATCCATTGCTAAATTATTCATTACTTGTCCTGCAATAGATGCAGCAATAGGTTGAATAAATCCTTGAGCTCTACTTCCAGATAATGGGATAATTGCTTCCGGGCCACCATCCATTGGAATACCACCACGAGCAGCACCCCTTCCTGTAAATGTTCCATGTTCTCCAACAACTGTTCCAGATGATGGAAGATAAGATGGTCGATTTACAATAATTCCGCCTCTTGCCAAAGGAGTTACAGGAGCATCGGTACGTTGCAGAGCTTTCAACTCATCTTTCATTTTTTTGACTTCATCTTTTTTTGCTTGAAGTGCTCTACTTGCCGCTTCTTTATTACGTTCTGCCATGGGGCCACTAAACGTTCTTCTGTCGAATTGTTCTTGTTTTACTCTCAATTCTTCTTCTGCTTCTGCAATTCCATATCCACCAAACATAGTTTCAGTTTCTTCTCTGGAAGCAGATAATTGTGTAATTCTTTTTTCTTTCTCTTTGTCTGAAATATCAAATCCAGTTATTTTAATATTTTTTTCTCTCTCAGAAACTGCTGACTGAGCTTTTCTTTTTCTATCTAAGTTTCCTTTATCAAAACGAGACAGTTTTCCTTCTTTTTCTTTTTTCTCAAGGTCGGAAATTTCTTTATCAAGTTTAGCTTTATCTTCTGATATATCATCTATTTTTTTGGATTTAGAACGTTTGTCTATTCCAAAAATACTCAGAAAACCATTCCATTTATTCTCAAACCAATCTGAAATTGCATCTACTGCTTTTGCAATTTTCTCACCACCAAACCAACCCAAAATACCACCAAGTAATGCACCGGCAGCAAAACCTATTCCAGTTCCAATAACAGGAACGATACTTCCTAATCCTGCACCAATTAATCCCCATTTAAGAGCATTTCCAGATACATTTCCAAAACTTCCTGCTTCGCCAGTTCCTCCAAAAATACCACCTATTGACCCTGCAATTTTGGACACACCCCATTCATCCGATTTAAAATATCCATTAATTCCATCTTTGACTGCTAATGCAAGTCCGGCTATTAAAGCAGCAGGCCCTACAAATTTCATTAATTGGGGGCCTAGTGTTGAGGTAAATGTTTTTCCTATTCCTGCAAATGCTGTTCCAAAACCACTCATTAAAGTTCCACCAAGAGTAGCGATTATTTTTTTAATTCCACCTTTTTTAAATAAATCACCAAACTTGAAGTCTCCAAATAATCCTCCCTTTTTCTCTCCTGGCATTACCCCACGAACTGTCTCTCCTCCTTTATCTCTGAGTCTTTCTCTTCTAGTTTCAGAAGTTTCTTGATTCCCAGCCATGAAGTTAAGATGAGATTCTATATCAGTCAACAATCGATTGGTAGTATTGAGTCCTTCATCAACTTCTTGAATACCTCCAGCAGTTTCTTCTGCGGATTCGGAAGTTTTTTGTTCAACCTTACCTCCGTCTGTTTTTATCTTATCCTTTTTCGCATCTTCTGCATTTTCTTCTAAAGTATCTGCAACATCTTTTGATGTTTCTTCTTGTAATATATCTGACTCTAAATTTTTCTTTGCTTCTATTTTTCTTCTTACTAAACCAGTAGTAAGAGTAGAAGCAATACCACCTAATGGGCCGAATGCTTCACCAAGTATTCCATCAAATCCACCCAATAAAGAATTGCCTATATTTCCAAATTCTTTTTTTACTGCACCAGTAGTCGTCAGGTCTGCTTTCTGAAGAGTAGCTAATTCTTTAGAAGCTTTGGTAGCAGCTTTTAAGTTCTTTTTTCTTTCCTCTGGGTCTGAAGCAATCTTTGCAAGTCTGGTGTTTGAGTCTGCAATGTCTTTGAGCCTAGCAATGGTGTCTTCACGATCCTTTTTCAACTGTTCGGACATCATTTTAAAATTTTCTTTTTGGGTTACTTCTACTTCTGCCATCTTTACCTAATTGTTTTGTTGTTTAATTCTTTCATTCTCTTCTTCAATCCATTTGGTCAGCATAGTCATGTAAATGTCTCTTTCGTAGGGCAACATATCCTCGATTTCCGTCAAACTCCACTTATGATGTTGTATCATTGCAAAAGTGCTCAAGTAATAATTCTCAAGCGAGTTATGACTTAGGCTTAGCCGAAAAAAGAGTTAAGTCCCTGTACTATTGTTTCCTTGTCTTCTCCGCAAGTTGTACATTTGTATTTCACAGTATGTTTCAGTTGCGGCATAGTTTCAAAAAAATTCCTAATCATTAAAAATTGATCAGAAGTTAAATTATCAAAAAATTCATCCAATTCCTCAGAAGTAAAGGAATCTTTTTCATGAGTTTCTTCTTGTGTAAAAATCATTGAAACAGAATCTTTAACCACATTTAGACTCTGCTCTGTAGAAGTATCTCCCATCATAATAGCCTGAACATTTTCAATGTTCGGATATTCCATTATGATTCCTATATCATCAGTCAACATAATTTTATTTGTATGTTTTCCGTCTTTTATAACTTTCACTTCTTCTAGGTTAATTTTTACATCAGATGTTTTTTCACAAAGTTCTCCATTATTTTGAGAACAGGGAAATGGTTTCAATCCGATAGTAACTTCTTCTCCTACTGACTTAGCACGAAGTCTCAAAAATAAATATTCGATATCAAAAGTAGGCAATCGTTCTACATCAAGGTTTTCTTGAACACAATTATTAATGATTTGTTTAACTGCATCAGAGATTGATTTCTCATCTTCTGACTCCATTGCAGTCAATAATATTTTTTCTTCCTTGACCAAAAATGGTCGATATTTAATAACACTCTCAGTCGATGGCAGAATTGCCTCATATACTGGAACGTTCAGTTTAGGTAATGCCATAATAAGTTCCTTTCATGACGGTTAATAATAATTCATTATGGAGTTCCGGGCGGGCCTCCTGTTGAAGCAGGCACTCTTGGTGATACTGATTGACCAATGCTATTTGTTAAAATATCATCAGATTCCCAATATGCATATTGCATTTCTACAGTCATTCTTGCAGGAGAATTTTGTGTTGAATGATTTAATTCAATTGCTGATATTGTTTTCGGCCAACATTCTTTATATGACAATTTAAATGCAGGATTCCCCGATCTATCAAGAGCAGTTACTTGCATTTCTCCAATATAATCTTTATAATATGCAACATCATATCCCTTACTTATATCTACCACCATATTATTCCATCTATCAAATATTCTTTTTTCTATATAATTTGAAGAACATAAAAACGAAAGTGAAATAGGTGTATATACTGGCCCATTATATGCAACTTCTCTATTAAGTCCGTATTGTCTATCTAACAAACTCTGTAGGGATCTTCCTGCAAGAGCCACACTTTCACACATCAAGTTTAAGTCCTTAACAGAAGTGCCTCCTACAAGACAAGCTGCAGGAACACTTGTAAATTGTACTTGAAATTTATTTGGAGATGCAACTCCTCTTGCTGCAATTTGAGCAGCAAAATCATTTACATTGTAAGCCATTTTTAACCCATCCTTTTTTTACTGTCTGCCCATACTTTGGACTTTGATGCTTTCTTAAATCTTTCCAATGGTAAGAATATTGCAATTTCATTTTCATTTTCTTCTATCGGAATTACTTTCCTCACAATGTGATCATATCTATATCGTTTTACACATGGTTCAACTTGTGGGATCTTTGCAATTTTATTCCACTTAATAATCCCTCCACCTACCTTAGCCGACACTCTATCTAAAAGGATTGCACGAAGTTTGGGGTTAAGATAATGAAAATTCAAACCCAAAAATGTATCGGATTCATATCCTATTAACATAATTAAAGGAAATGTATCATAATAAGGTAAAGTCATTTTGTGTTTAGGATTATAATAATATGCATATAAATCCCCTAAATTTGCTCTCAGTTTAAGAATTTTTGGACTTACCTTAGTTTCTGCTTCCCGATAAAATTTTGGTGCATTTGTTTGTGTCCATTGATTTCTCAATGATCCTTCCAATCCCTTGATTTTTGTTTGAAACCATTTCGCAGATCTTTTTACTTCCGCTCCAACTGTTCCTGTACGAATTGCATCGGACACTTTATCTAATAAACTTGCCATAGTATTATTATTTATCTGGTATTAAGTGCTTTTCTGACATGATTGACCATTTCCATCCGTTCACTTCACAAACCTTTTCTGCAGCCTTCCACTTTGCTTCATTAACTAACCAAGTCTTAACCGCTTTAACATAACGCCTTTTCTTCTTCAATGTCACTTTTTCTATTAGTATTTTCTTAGGGGGTTTGGTCTGGACTAGAGGTTTGACTTCTATGAGAGTCCACCCTTTGTTTGTCTGGATAAGAAAGTCGGGAAAATATCTATGTCTCTTCTTATCCATAGGGGAAATGTAAGGTATCACAACCTCTTCACTATTCCATTTTAGAACCTTTTCGCTCTTTTCACACCATTTCATAAAGTTAAGTTCCATTAAACTCCTATAAATAACATTAGTACTATCTCCGATGTATTTTTGGGGGTTTTTAACTTTAAATTTACCTTTATAGCGTTTTCTTCTCATGGCCAATGTTCCAAAACTTTTAAGTTATCCTGCAACACTTGGTAAAGATGTTGCACAGGGTCAACATTATATGCTCATTGATTCATATGAATCTTCTAGTGCAGTAGACAGGGAAGGTCAAGGCACAAGAATGTCTTCTATTGCATTATATATTCCTCCTGCCGCATTGACTACAACAATAGGTCAAAATTATGAACCACTTAAAGGTGGATCAAGGTTGGCAGCAATGGGTGCAAGTGAAGGTGCAGGAACAAGTGCTGTTCTTATCGATGCAATGACTTCTGCTTTCACCAAACCACAAATTGTAAATGATTTTAGAGCTGCAGGGTTTGGACTTGCAAGAAATGCACACATGGCACTTGTTTATCGTGGCCCATCAGATTTTAGAACACATACTTTTACTTTTCAATTCTGGCCAAAAAGTGCAGATGAATCAAATATTGTTGATGATATAATTAAAGATTTTAAGTCTGGATCTACTCCAAGAATGGGAGCATCTATTGGCGATGTGAATAAATTAACTGCTCCGTATTTTCATGCACCTAGACAATGGGAAATAAAATTTTGTAAGGGGAAAACTATCGAAGCCGATCGCCAAGCACAGGCGGCAACTGGTGCAGGGGGAACTAATCCTTATCTATTCCAAGTTCAAAGATCTGTGATAACAACTATGACTATCAATCACGATCCAGATGGTGTAGTTGGATTTCACCAAGATGGTTCTCCTGTTCATACATCTCTCGCTATTACTTTCCAAGAAATTCAATATGTGACAAGTTCAGATACAGTTTCAGATAAACAGAATGATGATACTTCTGATATTTTAAGGCGAGATAGAGTCGAAGCAAATAAAAAAACAGACCCAATGAGAAATAAAAGATAAATGGCAAATTATTTTAAATCAATACCAAATGTCAAGTATGACATAAACGGCAACGCACCGAATACGTTTCAGAAAGTGACAAATATAATGAAGCGGCCAAAGTTCAAACCAGCAGTTGTTAGTGAAATTACTGATTACTATCCTTATCGTATAAAGGACGGATATCGCCCAGATATGGTTTCACAAGAAGTATATGGGACTCCTTCTTTTGCATATTTGATTCTGATGTTTAACGACATTTATGATCCTGTATTCGACTGGCCATTGGGACTTACTCAATTCGATAATTATATTGTTTCCAAATATGGAAGTATGGATTCTGCTGTTAATACAGTTAAGTACTATTATCAAATAATACGTGCAGAAGTTGCAAAAACTGGAATTGCTGAAAGAATTCCAGCAGTTAAATACATCATAGATTCAACTGCATATGCACTTTTGGGAGATGATGATAAAACTACTATTTCTCAATATGATTGGGAATTTGAATTAAATGATGAAAAAACCGAACTGCAATTAATAAATGCATCTGTTATTCAAGATGTAGATTATGAAGTAAAACGTATGTTCGCAGCATAATAATGATATGGCAGATAACTCACTTGATAGAAAAATTAAAAAGGTAGACAACACTTCTCCAATGGGGGGTGGTTCTTTTATTTTAAGAGAATTGTCTATAATGTCTCCTTCTTCTCCCAATGTAGTACATTTAAATTCACCTGGCGTCTTTGAAGAATTAAACATTTATGAAGATTTATTTTCAAATGTTTTACGTGGAACATTTACCTTTATAGACAATCAAGGTTTAGCAGAAACTATACCAATCATTGGAGATGAAACATTAATTATTTCATTTTCAACCCCAGGCGCAGGAAGTAAACAAGATTCTGTAGGAGAAACTTTAGAGTCTGGCACCAGTAGTGAAGAAGTATTTGAACAAACATTTAGAGTATATGATTGTATAGAAGATACGACAGGAGAAAGAACGAAAATATATAAATTGTTTTTCGTGAGCCCAGAATATATAGTAAATACCAAATCTAAAATAAGTAAAGGATATAAAGGGAGATTTTATCATCAAATAGTTAAAGATGCATTGAACAAAATTAATAAAAAAATAAGTCTTCCATGGCAAAAAAAAGTTTTTATAGAAAAAACTGGAACGCCCCAAAACGTTATTGTTCCAAACTGGACTCCATTTCAAGCAATAAATTTCTGTGCATCACGTTCTCTTTCTTCTAATATAGAGGATTCGGAAATTGAAGATCCAGAAAAAAATCAAGCACCATTTGCGCCCGGCTCTCTTTTTGTATTTTATGAGAAATTAGGAACAGGATTTTTTTATGAATCGATTGAAACTATGATAGTTAAACAATCTACAAAAAAGAATATTCCTTTATATCAATATGTCCCTAAAACTGCCGGAAAAGATCAAAGTTCTATAGGAATGGAATTTTTTGGAGTCGAAAAATTTGAATTTAAAGGTTCATTTAAAGCACTAGAAAATCTTGGATTTGGAATGTATGGTTCTAAGTTAATCGCATATGATCCGATTAGGATGAAATATGATGAAGTCAAATATGATTATTATGAGAAAAAAGAAAATCCAACAACAAGTTATGAAGATCCAGACACAGGAGCTACGGTTGAAGAATCAGACCCTTCACAAGCAAAAGATGATTCTCAGAGAATATTTGCAGATTTCATATCAACTGATATTCATCCAACAGACAAAACTCAGAACAAATTGATAAGCGATTCTTCTGATTTACTTGGTTCAAATGAAGCGTCTATTAAATTAGCAACAACAACAAAGTCGCACGATGCAATGTTTGTAGCACCTATGTTGTTTCCCCCTGCATTTGAATCCACAAATACTTCAATAGGGGTAAATGCAAAAACATTTAAGGACAACGAAGCAAAACCAAATCAAATAGAAAATTGGTTATTGCAAAGAGAAATGCAACTTCAAGAATTTGGAAATATTGTTGTAACTTTTAATGTTGCAGGAAACTCGGCCAGACACGTAGGAGATTTGATAAGATTTGAAATACCATCATCGATTGCTCCCGATGAAATAGGTTCTGTTGATTTAGGACATCAACTTTATAGCGGATATTATGTTGTGTCAAAAATTAGACATATAATTACTGTAAATGAATATAAAACTGATTTAGAATTAATAAAGAATTCTTTTGCAAAACGAATTCCAGGCCAGGCAACCAAACAAGAAGCAGCTGCAGATGAAACCATATTAACTTCAGGGATGCCATAATGAGTAATTATTTTCAAGGTAAAGATGGATTTATCTGGTGGCATGGTGTAGTAGAAGACCGCAAAGACCCTTTGTTTTTGGGCAGATGTAGAGTTCGGATACTAGGATGGCATACTGCCGACAAATCAGAACTACCTACTGAAAATTTGCCTTGGGCATTTCCAGTAATGCCAATTACTTCTGCAAGTCAATCGGGTGCAGGAGAAGCACCAGTTGGCCCAGTCGAAGGTACGTGGGTAATGGGGTATTATCGTGATGGTGAACTTGCACAAGAACCTGTGATGATGGGAACTATGCATGGTATTCCAGAAAACTATGCAAAAATAAACACAGGATTCAACGATTCACGTTTAGATGTTGAAGATGCAGACCGCCATACAATCACGATTCAAGGTGGTGCAAAGTCAGGTGGTGGTGCAATCAGTCTTGTGGGTTGGCCGTTTCCACCTAAAACATTTAAAGCAAAAGCAGGAAAAGAAGTTACGATTACAGAGTACACGAATGAAGAACGACAAGCATTATCGAGTAAATCATTATATCCAAGAAATATAAACGAACCAACAACTTCTCGTTATGCTCGTGGAGAGGCTGATGCATCTGCAAAGACAGAGACAGAAGGAATCATTGCATCGAAGAATAAAAATTTAGGTAAAGGGTCAATTACTTCACAATTCGCACCAACGGAAAATTTAACTAAAAATGTTCCAAACATGACGGTTGCACCATTTGCGAAACTTGTTGATACTTCTTTGTTTACAGTTAATACGACAACCGAAATAAAACAACCACCATCTGCATATGCGGCCGTCTATCCGTTCAATCACGTTTACGAGTCGGAAAGTGGACATTTAATTGAGATCGATGATACTCCAACAAAAGAAAGATTACATTGGTATCATCGTTCTGGTACATTTACAGAATTTCATCCAAAGGGAATACGTACAGATAGAACAAATGCCCACAGATATAATATTGTCATGGGTAATCAAGAATCGATTATAAGTGGGACAGAAAAAAAGGTAGTCGAGAATGATTCTTTTACAAAAGTAACAAAGGGAAAACATTTAGTTCTTGGTAATGATTTTGTTGTAACATCAGATAATGGTGATATCATTCTTGGAGCTCCTTCTGGTCATGTGGTTCTTTCTGGTCAAACTACTGTGATTGATGCAAAAAATACTTTAATGTTAAATGCACCAACTATAGTTCGGAGTAATGCAACAGCAGTTGATGTATTCAAAGGTAATCAAACGATATCTGCTCAGGGTGAATTTAATGTTCAATCTGGAAAGATGACTTTAGGTTCTATGGGTGCAATGAACATCACATCATTCGGTGCAATGTCACACGTAATTGGTGGTAGTTCAGAAGAGACAATTGCAAATGCACCGATTCCTGCAACAAATGCAAAAACTATTAAAGCAGCAATAGGAAAAATTGTATTAGAAACTATAGATGCAATAGTTACAGGAGGAATTGACTTAAACATGGGGCCATTTGGTGCGGCTGCTCAAATTGCACTCAAAGCACCTTTGGGAGATATAGATATAAAATCAAATTCAGGCCCATCGGGAATCAATATTCAAGCAACAACGACAGCAAAACTTAAAGGAATGGTTAAAGCCGCAATTGAAGGTGCATTGATAGACATTAAAGCAGATGCGGCAGTTCAAATTGATGGTGCGGTGATTACTTTGGGTGGTCAAACAGAACCTATGATTCTTGGAAAAACATTTTTGATGGATATTTTTAAAGATCACCAACATCCAAGTTCAGTTGGGCCGACTGGGCCAATTATGCCCCAGTATGCAGCAAAATTGATGAAAGCAATGTCTAAAAAATGTTTTCTAGGATAACGATATGCCATTAGTAGCAGCAGGATTACAGGGTGAATTAATAGACATATATGAGAAGGGCCCAAAAGGGAATCCTTCTCCTCAGATAGTTGGATTAAAAACTTCAAAAGCTTATATGAATTTTTGTTCAGGAGGAATGAACGCAGGAGGACATCCATTTACTGCAATGCCCGGAGTAGCTGCATTGGGTCAGGATTTGGGAAATATTTATAGTTCAGTCAGTCCTGCACCTGCTTTGACTGCACAAAAAATGGCAAAGGCATTTGATTCGTGTCTTGCAACGTGGTTGAGTCTTTTTCAAAGTACAATAATTACTGCACCTGGCTTGCCGGGGCTGATTGCTGGGTTAATAGATGTACTCAGTAAACCCAATCCATCTACAACTCTTTTTGCAAACAAACTTGCAAAAGAATTAAATACTTATACTCTTTCTGCAATAGTCATAGGAGTAACACCAGATACGCCAGGAGTTCCATTTACGGGGCCTATAAGTTAAAGAAAAATTATGGATGTAGAACAAAAGAAAATCGATGTTAAAGAGGATATTGCAAGAGGGCCGAGTAATGTAATTTTTGCAAGAATTGGTATATGTGATGAGGTGCAACTTGCAGATCTTATGAAAGTAAGTTTTACTCCTTTCTTTCGTGGAGCTGCAAATACATCTCATTCCAATTCTGATCCATTGCCAACTGTATGTGAGAAACTTGCACAACAACGAGCATTGTTACACGGAGCATCTGTTTCAGGAATTATGAAATTTAACCTTGCGCCTGGAACTGCTTATACTTCTACTGGAACATTGACTATGCCAGTATTAGAAGACAGTTCTCAAAGTAATAAAACCACGTTGCCATTCATTACTTTACATGATTTTAATGAAGATGGAGGACAACTCACTCTTTCAACTACTACAAATGCAAATACTTCTATTGTAAATGATGAGGGAACCAGCATTAAGTATTTTACTGATTTTTCAAAATACTTTATGACACGAGGCAGAGCAAATGGAGAAATAATTTCAGTAGATGAAAATACTGCACCTTATGCAACACCAACTGCTTCTGAACCATTTATTCCTGCAAATACGATTAATGGAACAACTTTTCGTGGAGTAGCAGTAGACCCAACTGCAAATTCAGATGTGAGATATGAATATGCATTAGTTGCAAATACTGATGCAGTTGCAGGGGGTCACATTGGAGGAGGATATGATCTTGCAGAGGATTTATACACAGGAAATACTTATGTTTGGATGGAGATTTCAAATGTCTCAGGTTCATTCTCTGCAGCGGAAACTCTTACAGATTTTGCAAACAATACATCTACTATCAAATCGGCCGCAAATACATCAACGGTGTTGTTAGAAACATTCGATACAGTAGGTACATTTGTTGCAGGAGAATTACTAACTGATAGAGGAACTAACGCATCTGTTTTCTCTACAGAAATTGGTTCTAATACAGAAGTCAACATAACACTTACAGGAAGTACTTTTGATACAGGATCAAGCACCGATATTACTCTTGGATTTCCAACATCAGATACTATTGCATTAGATACTAATTCTATTTCTAGAACAGGAAGTACAGTAACAGTCCAAACCACAGATGAACATGGTATTCTCTCAGGGGAACGAATTGTACTTAAAGGTGCAGATGATATTCACGATGAATTTAATGGTATATTTGAAGTAGGAGATACAACCGCAAATACTCTAACCTTTACTACAACAAATTCGGGATCAGTCAATCCAACTGGAAATTTTTCAATGGTTAAGGGTGTTGTTTTTGGAAGAACAAGTAATGCCGCAGGAGCAGTAAGAGCAAGAACAGTAAATGCAACTGCAAATATTGTATTTCAATCAAATGATCTTTCTGTAGGATTTGCAATTGGTAATACGGTTTCTGGTGGAACAAGTGGTGCGACAGGAGCAATTGATAGTCGAACTACACAGGGGGAATGGTATCAAACAAGAGATAATGCAGTAAAAGTTTTTAATACTGCAACTGGAACATGGACAATAGATGCGGCCGCAAATACAGGAGAATTCTGGAACAAGAATTTTGAACCAGTTCGTATTTCAAATATTGTTCCTGCCTCTGGATCTGGAACAGGTGCAGTTGCGGCCAAAATGATTTTGACAAAAGCACTTGCAACTGCTGGTGATGCAACAGGAGGTTACGATGGTACTGCTCCAACTAAATTGCCTGGAGTTTATCTTGCATATCCACTAAAAACATGGGAAGACCAGACACATGATGGGTCGGTTACTTTAGAAGCATTCGATAATTTTGCAAATATTGTCATTGCACCAGAAGGATTAGAAATTGATTATGATACTTGGAAACCACTTGGTGCAGGAAATGACGGAACAGATCTCAACCAGAATGGAACAGTACAGACCGCAGCACACAATGCAGAAGAATGTACCATATTAAACAAGTCAGAATTTCAATCAAAACTCGGGCCTTATAATACTGCGATAGCAAGTCCGGCCGATGATGTGTTTCGTTCTTCAAATCCCGATTTAAGATCTAGTGCAAAGAAAACATCTGCAACATCTGGTGCAG
>Ga0209337_1000404_pt1 | contig 34658 bp, 50 predicted proteins | sample LinPmetageLP53_FD_184044 | JGI IMG/M metagenome (GOLD analysis project Ga0209337, IMG submission 184044) | Marine viral communities from the Pacific Ocean - LP-53 (SPAdes) (version 2) | ecosystem: Environmental > Aquatic > Marine > Oceanic | place: Pacific Ocean | collected 2010-02-08
ATAACAAAAACACATATAAACTAATGGGAAGAATGAAAGAAGAATTTACAATAAAAAAAGAATACGAAAGCATAGCAGTATTGCAAAATAAATTTAACTAACTAACTAACTAACTAACTAACTATGACAGATTGGATAAATGACTTATTTGAAGTTAAAGAAATAGAAGTTGAGTTGCGACCCCAACTACTACAACACCCCAACATTCCAAAACCCCTGCATGGACTTGCTCCAAGAGTAATAAAAGGGCAAGATTGGTGGGATGAAACAAGGCAAGATGCTTACGCTTCAACTAATTATCATTGTTTGGCTTGTGGTGTGCATAAAGAAAAAGCTAAATATCATAATTGGCTAGAAGCACACGAAGATTATGATATAAATTATAGAACAGGCGAAGTAAATATTAAACAGATAATACCCTTATGCCACAGTTGCCATAACTTTATACACTCAGGTAGATTAAGTGTTACATCAGAGAGAGATAAAATTATTGATATATTAAAACATGGATTTAAAATACTAGAAGATAATAATTTAGATGTATCTCAAGCCACATATATAATTGCTAAATGGGTAGATTTTAAACATCATTCTAAAGTAATAGATTGTGGTATTCCTGAAGATGAAATGTGTGTTTGGAGTGAATGGCATTTAGTATTAGATGGAGAGAAACACTACAGTAAATTCAAGGACTTTGAAGATTGGAAAAATTTTTATAAAAACTAATTATTAACTAAAAACTATAACAAAATGGGAAAGATGAAAGAACAATTTATGAAAGAACGAGAATCAACAGTTAACGCAATGCACGACATTGCACAGCAACCGAGTATTAATCAAAACAATTTAAAAGTGAAAAAAGTAGAAAAAGTAGAAGAAGCAACTATGGTAAAAGAAACCAGAAAAGAAAAACTTAGGAGATTATTTATAGAGAATGGCTTATCTGAGGAGGATGTCTATAAAGACCCTAGAGGTTTTGCGTGTATAAAAAGGGAAGGAATTGATAAGATTGTTGCTACACAAAACATACAAGTAGCATACGAGCCTATAAAAATGGAAAGAGAAATTGACCCTGAAACAAAAAAAGTAACAGCTTGGGTAGCTCTGAGGGTTACTGCTAGTATGAGAACAGGAACAGGAGAGCATGACATTAGAAATGTGATGACTTTTGGAGAGGCAAGTGATGATAACTTAGTGGGAGGAGGAAAGAAGTTCCCTGTTGCTATGGCAGAAAAAAGAGGTATGAGTAGAGCTGTTCTGAAAATTTGTGGACTGTATGCAGAAGGGATTAAGGGCGAAGATGAGATGGATAACTAATGACTGATTGGATAGATGAGGTTCTTGATGGTAATCCATTAGAAGCAGAGATGTGGAAGATAGGATACATTGAGAACCTCTTACACCGAACAGCTATATCAGCATCAGAGCAACAGGAAATAATGAACTCGTTAGATATTTTAACAGATATAGATGCAGATAAAATACTTAAAAAAATAAAAGAATATGAAATTAAAACCGACCCTAAAGACCAGTACGAAGAAATGCGAAGAAACGGAATGTTTGATGATAAGTGTATATAAGAATCACAGCAGAGCTTTTTGCTATACAGTATGGAATGGAGACAACTTTCTAGGAGAGGTGATTGAAGATGACATCATGAAACTGCTAGGTAGTGAAGTTAAAAAATTCTATTCTGACAGTAAGGTTAATTTTTTAGTGCCTATAAACCTAATTAAAAACTTAGTTAATAAACCAAAATATTATTAAAATGAAAAATGATTATGAGAAGGTAAGAACTTCAAGGAATGAGCTTGAAGCAATCTTAAGAATAAGAGGAATTTCTAAACAAAGATTTGGAAGAATATTAAACATTAAAGGCTCAACTATTGAGAAGTATTTAGACAACCCTTATCATCTAAGGTATTACCAAATGCAAAGACTCGCTAAATTTCTAAATGTAGATGTTAAAGACATTATAGACATAATAGAGATTGACTTGAAGGAAGATATGATTGTGGTAGATGGAGAGGATAATTATGTAGGAGTAGAGTCATTGACAAGTAAAACCCATGAATAGATATAAACTAGAGCTAACTGAAGAAAGAAACTGTAAAGTTAAATCTGAAATATCATCAAGGTATAATTTAGGATGGAGTGCCGTAGAATCAAGAAGCAGAAAAAGAGTTATTGTAGATGCTAGAAGGCTTTATTGTGGTATATTGAGAAATGTTTTTGGATTAACCTTTCACCAAATAGGAGAAATGATTAATAAAAACCATGCAACAATAGTTCATAGTATTAAAATTCACGATAACTTTGTGAAGATTTTAAAATCATATAAAAAGAATTATGAAGAAATAGAATCTATGTTTTACTTAAGTGAAAATTATTATGAACACGAAGTTCTTTCAGTTGAAAGAAAAATGGATACACTGTCCAAAAGGCTTAACGAATTAATAGAAAAGAAAAACGAATATAAATCAAAAATTAAAAAACAAAAAAATGGCAGACAAGAATTATGTAGTAAGTAGTATCAAAAAGGTAACTACTCAGTATGGAGATTTGTTTAACGCAAGTTTCAAAATGGAAGAATTACAAAAGATGGCTAAACGAGGATGGGTAAACATCACTATAGCAGAGAGGAGAGAGCCTTCTGAGAAGGGAGCCACTCACTATGCTTATGAGAATACCTATGAGCCACCTAAAGACGTATCTTCAGATAAAGTTAAACAAGAAGATGACTTACCCTTTTAAATAATATAGGGGGAGAAATTAACTACTCCCCCTTATATTTTAACTATTAACTAACTAAAAGAAAACACAATGGCAAAGAGATTGACTGATTCAGACAAATGGAAGAAGGGTTTCATAAGAGGACTGGCTCCTAAATACAAACTATTTTGGCTATATATATTAGATGACTGCACCCATGCAGGTATATGGGAAACTGATTTTGAGGTAGCATCAATAAGGATAGGAAGTAAGATAACTGAAGCTGAAGCTGTTACCGTAATGGCTAGTCATATAGTAATATTTGATGGCGGCAACAAATGGTTTATTCCTAGCTTCATTGACTTCCAATATGTAAATCTAAATGAAAACTCAAGAGTACATCAGTCAGTTATAAAAGCATTAGAAAAATATGATGTATATAATATAAAAGGTATTAGCCCTAATGATATAGAGGGGGTGTCTTTATTAGACAAGGATGGTATAGTCATCAAGAAGCCTATTATAAAGCGATTTAAGCAACCTACAGTAGAAGAAGTACATGAGTACTGCAATGAGAGAAAAAACAAGGTATGTGCTGATACCTTTATAGACTTTTATGAAAGTAAAGGTTGGATGGTGGGAAAGGTAAAGATGAAAGACTGGAGAGCTTGTGTTAGGACTTGGGAAAAAAACTCAGTTAAAGATAAGTCAGGCAGAAAGCAATTAGCTAATAAAGATTATAATAAATTTTAATATGAGAACACTAGAGGAAACATTAAAGAACGCAACTCACATTAAAGTAAGAGATTACAAGAGATATTCTTTTGGTAGTGTAGAGGAGTGCAAAGCATTGTTCATTGAAGCTTTTAAGTTGGTAGACAAAACAATAAAAGATTATAAGCATTTACCCGAGTACGATAAGGTTATAGAATGGCTATCAGATACAGAGGGTAAGGGTTTGTTTTTAATAGGAAACTGTGGTAGAGGTAAGTCTGTAATACTTACGGGAGTGCTTCCATTAATCTTTAATGCTAAGATTGGTAAGATACTTAAACCAATCCCTGCCAGGAAGTTACATACAGTTACTGAATACAAAACACCATTCATTGTAGTAGATGATATTGGTACTGAAGAAATCATAAATGACTATGGAACTAAGATAGATGCCGTAGAAAATGCTATATTTGAAGCTGAAGATGATTTAAAATTACTATTATTGACATCTAATTTAGATGCGAGTTCTATTAAAGAAAGGTATGGAGATAGAATATACGATAGAATAAGGAGGTTATGTAAGGTGGTATTTATGAAGGGAGAAAGTTTAAGAAAATAATTATTAACATAAAAACTTTAATAAAATGGAATACACTAATTTATTTGAACCATTACTTTGTATATTTTTGTCTATGTGTGTAGGATTTTTAATTGGAACTATATTCACTCTTATTAAAATAAGTAGAGAGCAGAAAGAAATATCGCAAGAATTAGATAAATTTAGAGAGCTCTATTTTAAAATACTAGATAAAAAGAAATCACTATGAAAGACAGTAAATTAAATCCTAAAATGTTGATGACTAAAGATGAGCTTGGAATAAAAGACACTAGAGTTCCTGAATACTATAAAGGAAAGAATGGGTATGAAGCAAGGAAAGTATGTGATAACTTTGAACTTCCCTACCACCTTGCCACCGCTACAACTTACATCTTAAGAGCTTATCATAAGCACGATACTCCTGTTGATTGTATCACTAAAGCTATAGCCCACTTAGAGTTTGAGTTAGAAAAAATTTCAAACAAATGAAAAGAAACGAGATGAGTTACTTATCACATTTAAACAGAAATAATCATTGCTCTACTTGTAGGTGGATTGTTAAGTACAATTCTAAAGATTTGATTAGAGAAGTTAAGTTAGTATATAATCCTGATGAGTACAGTAGGGATAACGCCAAGAGATATGGACATAAAGCAAGAAAGCTTTACACTAGAAAAGGATTGATAGGAGTTTTAGAGAAGGATAAAGTAAAAAGAAATGCCTAGTCCTATCTATAGGGTTATCGTAGAGTATGGCTACCGCAAGAAAGGCTCTCCAAGACACTATAAATATAAAATAATTGATACATTTGTTTTAACTAATAACATTGAAGCTATAAAAAAAGACGAAGCCCTGATTAATAGAATGATAAGAGAGGCGGGAGGAAAGAATAAAGAATTAGAATTTACATTTAAGAACGTCTATATTGAGGGACAATATGGAAATACAGCTTATTAAAAATTAAAATTATGGAAATTATATTACTTGCAGTAGTTGGGTTTTATGCAATGTATCTTAACTTAAGGATAAAGGAAATTCAAGAGGAATTGACAGGCGTGATTCTTGACACAGATACACTAGAGATTAAAATTTACAACAAGATGATGGACATTCGCAAAGAAATAAAACAATCAATTAAAACAAAAAAAATTGAGAAATCAAGAAGAAGAAGTACAAAAGGGAGTCGTAAAGTATCTCCAACTAAAATATCCTAAAGCTAAGTATTGTGCTAGTTTAGGAGGGATTAGAACATCCTTCAAGCAAGCCGTTAAGGCTAAGGCTACAGGATATATAAAAGGATTTCCTGACCTACAAATCTGTGTCCCTATGGATAGAGGGGGTATAGAGGGGGATGGGGGGGGTACCCATAGGGGGGGGGTGTATCATGGATTATTCCTTGAAATAAAAAAGGATAAGAAATCTTACCCAACCAAAGAACAGAAGGAGTGGATAGCATACCTCAACGAACAAGGGTATTGCGCTAGAGTTACTAAAGGCCTTGATGAGAGCATGCAAGTAATTGATGATTATTTTAATAAAAAGATATGAGTATAAATATATACGAAAGAAAAGACATGAGAGGTGGTGGCTATGCAAAGCGTAAGTTCACATTTAAAGAAGCTCAAAGCATAAGGCTAGAGTATGAAACAGGTACATTCACACAAGCACAGCTAGCGATTAAGTACGCTGTAAGCCAATCAATCATAAATAAGATACTTAGATATAAAACATACATAAAACTCTAAATAGAAAGCGACTTCATAACGCTTGTTTTAGTTGGTTAAAGAGTAGTCAATGGATATAAAATCTTTTGGCTATTTTTTTTACGATTTTTTTAAAAGATTGTTTCATGTTTTTTATTTTTCATCCTGAAACTGCTAGCCCTGTTGAAACTGCTGAGGCTGTTGAAACTGCTAGGCCTGTTGGTAAGGGTATATAGTGCAATTTCTACTAATATTTTTTTTGAAAATAATTTGTTTTTTGTTTGGTTAATTCGTTTTTTTTGTTATTCGTGTGCCCGTTCTTATATATTGCAATTATTAAAGCCCTTATTTAGAATTAAAATAAATTAGCATATTTATAAATATTTATAAATTATTTACATTGTTTATTAAATTAATTGTTATCTTTGTGGGGTCATAAGACATAAAACAAAAAATAAAAAAAATGAAAACTAAAAAAACAATTTTCACAGAAAACAAAAGTTTTTCGGATGTACTGGCGGAGGGCGTAATATTTGCAATAGGCACCTGTACCGCTTTATTAATTGCTTCAGGACTAATCATAATTTTATCAAACTTAATACATTAAAAAAATGAATATTACACTACACATCAAAAAGAATGGCGTTAAGGTATACACCTTATGGAAAAATATCACTACACCAATAGCCCAAAGCAGTAATTATAATAAAATACTAACTTTAAAAAACGAAAAAAATGGATAGCCATATAAGCAACGACCCAAACAACCCGATAAATTGGAACGGCAAAGAACCAGAACTTTGTGAAAGATGCCACAATGAACTAACAGAAGCAGAAGCCGAAGAGGTGGCTTCTAAATATAAAGTATTAAGAAAATATTCTTATGGTTGGGATAATGGGTTTTTTAGTGATGATAATGGAGAAGCGCCAACACTATTTTGCAGTAAAAAAGAAGCAGAAAATGATATTAAAGAACATATAAAAGACATAAAATCTGCTATTAAATTAGGAAATATGGGTAAGGATAGTCTAGAAGCAAGAGAAGACTTTAAAATTGTACCATCAGCAGGCAGACAATGTGACGAATGCAACGAAGAAGAAGAAGCCGAAGAAGGAGAGAAACGGCAAGAACTAGAAAATCAATTTTTAAAATTTCCAGAACTAGAGGAGGATGAAAAAATAAAAATAAATTTAAAAGCACAAAGGGAAACATTAAATAAAATTTTTGATTCGTTCAGTATTGCAACACTTAAAAATATTAAATAAAAACCACTAACTAAACACTTTAAAATTATGAATTTACTCACGCAAAACGCAAAGTTAAAAAAGACGTCAGAAATAAACAAACTTAGAATATTAAATTTTAGCCTACCAGCATACAAAACGATAACAGGTAAAACAGTTTGTCCATTTGCAAAAGATTGTATAAAATATTGTTATGCTCAAAAAGGAAATTACAAATACCCATCAGTAATAAAGGGATTAAATAACAGGTACGAACTAAGCAAAACGGCTGATTTTGTGCCACAGATGAACGCAACAATAATACTACAACGCCCAACACACGTCAGAATCCACGACTCAGGCGATTTTTATAGCATTGAATACTTATTAAAATGGGTAGATATTGCAAACACTAACAAAGATGTTATTTTTTACGCATACACTAAAAGTATTAAATTTTTTAAAGGTGTAATTAATATTCCTAAAAACTTAAAAATTATATTTAGTGAGGGAAGCAAAACAGATGATTTGATAAATGCACGTTTTGACAGACACGCAAGAATATTTAAGACATCTGAAGAACTAATAAAAGCGGGCTATATAGATGCAAGCAATAACGATTTGAACGCCATACAAGATAATAAAAAAGTTGGCCTAGTGTATCACTAAAACAAATTAATAACTAAAAAATAAAACAATGAAAACACTAAGCAAGGAAGAAGCAAAAGAACTAATAAAAGAAAATAAAAGCACTATATTTTCGGCAACCTTTATAAAAAAGGACGGCACAAACCGACTAATTTTAGCAAGGTTAGGAGTCAGGAAAGGACTGAAAGAGAACGCCAAGCCCAGACCATACGACCCCAGCAAATACAATTTGTTATGCGTTTACGATATGCAACAGGCAAAGCAACAACAAACGCCCAGCCCTTACAGAATGATTAATTTAAACACTTTACTTACTTTAAATATTAATAAAACTAAATACATAATAAAATGACAAAATTAGAAAAAGCAATGGAGGATTTTGCCAGGTGGTACGCCTACGAATTACACAAGTTTACCTTCAAGGATAGCAGAGAAACAGAACCAACTTTAAAAGAATATATTAATAAAACTAAATATAAAATAAAATGATATCAAAACAAAAACGAAATCTAATAAATGAGTTATCTTTTTGGCTACTAAATGACATACAGACACTGAACGCAATAACAGATACACAACAGGCAAAAGAAACAATAAAAAGATGTAAAAACTATACAAATAAACAGATTAAAAAATTAATACACGACTTAAAATTTGCATTACCTTTTTAATAATTAAAACCAATAAAACAATGTCAAACTTTGATAAGATACCTTTAAGCGATACAACAATAACTATTTTCTTTATCTTGTTTTTATTCTTAGGATGCTAATTTAAAAACAAAACAAACTATAAAACCTTATTATTAATTTAGTAAGGTTTTTTTATATCAATTATTTTCTAATGGTTGGAATATATTTGAATGAATGGTATTATATAAGCAATTTTTTATCTTCTTTTGTACACAAATTCTATTCAAAACTTACTAACAATTGTTTTTTAATGATTATTTTAATAAAAAAGCATTAATTAATTGACTTTTAAGTAATAAAATGAATAAAAAAGGGATAAAATGTAAATTCCGTCAATTTCCATTATCTACATCTTTAACCACACATACACCCAAGCAAGTATTCTAAATCCAATTTCATAATTAGATATTCCAAGTTATTTTAGGAGGTAATAATTGTATAGTTACTTTACCAATTCTGAATTTAAACATAATATGTATTTTTAGTGAGAAGGTTATTAAATATGCTAGTTGCGATATGAGCAACAGTATATTCTATAGGATTCAAAGGTATAGTAAATAAAATGGAATATTCAGAAGTTTTTGGAAGTGAAAAAAAATTATAAAAAAATTTGAAAAGTGATATATATGGAAAATAATGGAGTTTAGTGGAAAGGAAGTGAAATGGAGTTTAGTTATAATGGAAGGGAAGTGAAAATAGCTACATTTAGATGAAAATAAACATAGGGTATCTAAAGGGTATAATAAGGGTATTACATACCATTAAAGATAAAGAACAAGATAAAGATAAAGATATGAAGAAAGAGAGGTTAATAAAATTTCTAAAAGTTGCTTAGGATATTTAAAATAAATTCCTTTATTTGTGAAAAAGAAAATTATGTCTTACCACCCACCCAAAGTAATTAGCAATAATGGTGCAACTATATACTCTGCAGATTTGGCGTATGAGGGACATGGAAAGTGTGGATGTCAAACTATAATACTTAGTGATACGGGTGAAGAAATTAAATCATGGGAGTATGATGCGCCAGGACTACAACCTCCAATAACAGGATGCACAGATTATTCAACTGTATATAAAATTGTAGCACTAGAGAACACTAAGTTCAGAGAATTAGTAGCAACCAATATATCTGCTGACCACTTTAGTGCATTGATTTTTGGCACATCAGGATTTATACTTAAAACAAATTCTGAGATTATGGCTAACTTTACTAAGATTGAAATAAATAGTGGAACGCTAATGCTATATAGGGATTGTAACCAATCATAAAATAAAAAAAATTAAAAAAATTAAAAAATAGAAATTATGCCTTGCGAAGAATGTGAAGAAGGATTATATAAATGGGGAGAAACAGGCGAATGTCTATACGAAACCCTAGAAGATTGTCAATTAGCAAATCAAGGGGAACACCTTGAAGAAGCTTTAAAGCCTCAAGCAGACGAACCTGTAGACTGGACTTATAACTTTACTAAAGAGCAAATGGAGGAGCTACACAGAGAAGGAGAGCTTTTAGTTGAGGTAGATAGAGATGATGAGAAGCCAATGACTCTTTTATTTACTTACGAAAAAGAAGAAGAAGAAAAAGAACTAGAGGAGGATATAGAGGAAGAAAAAGAGGAGGAAGAAGAAATTTATGCTAAATCAAGATTAAACAGCAAAGGATATGATAATGCAGCATCTCTAGTTGAAAGTGATAATGTAGATAGGGACTCTGATTGGAGTTTTAGCTCTGAAGATGGAAATGCTTTACTTGGAGAAGATGGAGATGATTGGGAAAATTATGCTAAATGGTTCTTACTTGAAAATGAAGATGCTAGTGAAGAAACTAAAGATAGATATAAATTTCCTTTTGGGAAGGAAGGTAAAATATATAGAAGCGCATTGTCAGCAATAAGACAAAGAGCAGGTCAGTTTGGATATGATGATGTTTTTGAAGCAGCAGGAAAACTGATAGAAATGATAGATAAAGAAGAAGATGAAGTGGTGTTAGATAAAGAATATGCTAAACTAACAAAGGCTATGTTAGATGATGAACTTGATGTGTATATTGACAAAATAACTAATGCTATAAAAAAATTATAAAAAAATATGGAAGAAGATAAAAGATATAAACTAAGAGAAAGTAATATCAATAAACTAAACCCATATAAAGAAACTTCTGAAAAGTTCTTTCCAAATGGAGGTAAGATAAATACAGATGGAAGAAAGGCAGGAGAGAAAAATAATGTTGTGACCACAAAAATTAGCAGAAATGCTTTGACTTGGGCATTAGAAGGACATTCAACTAAAATAAGAATGGCATTAGATAAATTATTTGACCAAAACCCTGAAGCATATATAAATGCAGTATCAAAACTACTTAACTATACAGTTCCAAAACTAACATCTTCTGAAATAAACGATAATACAACAAAAAAAATCAAAATTGAGTTAAATGATGATGTAAGCATTGAGGAGCTAAGAGCAAAACTTGATGACATTGAAAACAACTGATGCAGCACTTAAATTTGCATTAAAAAAGAAGTTATGCGAATTATCTTTTTATGAATTTTTCCAACAGGCTTGGCATATTGTTGAACCCTCTATTGAGCTGTCTACTAATTGGCATCATAAATATCTATGCGATATTCTACAAGAAGAAGCGGAGAGAATAATAGCAAATAAACCAAAAACGAAGGATATAGTAATTAATATTCCTTTTCGTTCTACAAAATCACTTCTAGTTACTGTTATGTTTCCAGTTTGGGCTTGGATAAAGAATCCTAAGTTTAGATTTATCACAGCATCTTACTCTGCAGAACTTTCAATAGAGCACTCAACAAGAAGTAGAGATATAATAAACTCAGAGTGGTTTAAAGTGAGATGGGGGGATTTATTCCATATTAAAAAAGACCAAAATCTAAAATCAAGATACGAAAATAATTTTCTTGGAGTGAGGAGAGCAACATCAGTTGGGGGAACAGTTACAGGACAGGGTGGAGATTTCTTATTGGTAGATGACCCTGTGTCACCTCAGCACGCAGCATCAGAGATAGAAAGAGAAAATGCTAACGAGTGGTATAGAACAACATTTTATTCCAGATTGAACAATCCATTAACAGGAATTAGAATAATTATAATGCAGAGAATACACGATAACGATTTAAGTGGATTTTTATTGTATGGAGGTCAGAGCAGACTAAAATATCAACACATATGTATACCTGCGGAACTGTCAGATGATGTTAAACCTAAAGTACTAGAAAAAAATTATGATAAAGACGGGCTTTTCTGGTCAGATAGGTTTAGTAGGACAATTCTTGATGATTATAAGCAGGCTTTAGGTAGTTATGGTTACGCAGGACAACTCATGCAAACACCAACCCCTTTAAACTCTGGAATGATAAAAGCAGAGTGGCTAAAAATAGATAAATTCAAAATGATAGATGTTGGAGAGCAAGTAACTGTGGATTTTGTTATAGACCCTGCATACACTTCTAACGAAAAGAATGACCCCTCAGCATTACTCGCTTATATATTTAAAGATAATAAATGGCAAATAATAGATTGCGTGAATGTATATAAAGAATTTCCTGAATTAGTTAAATTTATTCCTCAATGGGTGCAGAAAAATGGATATAGCAATAGAAGTAGGATTTATGTGGAGCCAAAAGCATCTGGAAAGTCAATAGTTCAGACACTAAAGAAAGAAACAGGACTTAACGTGAGAGAAGATAAGCCGCCATCTAAAGATAAGATAGCTAGAGTTCAAGATATTAGTGCTTCTTTAGAGTCAGGAAGGGTAAGCTTGTTAAATGGGAAATGGAATGAGGAATTTGTTCAGCAGCTTGTGAAATTTCCATCTGCAAAGCATGATGATATGGTGGATTGCTTGGTAATGGCTATAACTAAAAATATGTGGAGTGGAAGTAAGGTAGTTTATTTTGCCTGATTTCCAAAAACTTCTAGTGTAATATAAAAAAAAACCATATAATTGCGAAATAGCAAGAAAAAATACATGGAACTAAGCAGTCTAAATAAAAAACACGAAGAAATTTTACATAAATATGTAATTTTTATACAGGGCACTGTGTTTACGGCAACAGAAGAACATCCTAGTAGCAAGTTTTCAGATTTTAATGAAATTCTAAATAATATTATAAAATATACAAACGCATTTAATAAAATTGTTAAATCATCAAACAGAAGGTCTGAATGGGCGTATATGACTCCAAATCTAATGCTGTATGCTACAATGGGGTTTTTATCAGGCATTAAAGACAAATCTAATAAGGAGATTATTGATGAACTAAGCGAGGAGCTATTTGAAATGACAGTAGATTTCATAGGAGAAACAACAGATATACTAGATGATATTCATGAAAAAGAATTAATGCAGAAAAAAATACTAACTAACCTAAATAAAAAAAATGAGCATAACGATTAACATGAAAGGCAACAATATAGACAGAGATGTGGTTATTCCAATAGAATGGGAAGATATATCTGTTAAGTATTGGGGAGAACTATCTACAATAATAAAGAAGCACTATAAGGATGCTGTTGATAGCGGAAAGAGTGAGAAAGAGAAATCTCACGAACTAATCAAAGCTCAATATATCTCTGATTTAACTGACAAGGTAGAGTTAAATAATTCTCAGATATTGAGTATGAATAAAGATATATTCTCTTACATTACAGGATTAACAAAAGATGAGGTTAATGAAGTTAGTGTAGATAAAATAACACAGGTAATTGAATGTATAAATAAATTAACTCAGGAATATAAACCTAAAGGAGTAAAGTCATTTGATTTCAATGGAGAAACATATTACTTCCCTTCTGAGTTTTTCAGAAAAGAAACTTATGGCGATTTCATAGAATCAACTCAATTAGAAATGTATATTTCGGATATGGAGAATGGAAGATATGATGTTCTCCCTGAGCAGATGGCTATATTGTGCAGGAGGTCAGATGAGAAGTATGACGAAGATGCCATACCTGAAAAAGCAGATAAATTTAGAGAACTTACAATGGATGTCATTTGGGAGTTCAGTTTTTTTTTGACTCATCAAAGCGAAAAATTAACGAAACTTTCCCTTATGTATTTGGAGAAACAACAACAAGTACAGGAAGCGTGAACACAGTAGGATTATATAAAACCTATATAGCTCCCTTTGGATGGCTTAATAGTTTGTATATGCTAGCTGAGAAAGCTGTATTTAATATAGATGGTAAAAATAGGATAGATAGCGTAAAGGAAACAAACCTTTATCATGTTTTAACATATCTGAGTTGGATAACCGCAAAAAATACTTATGAAAATAAAGTGCAAGAAAAAATACATAACCCAAATAAAATAATGTAATGCCCATAATAAGACTAACAGATGTAGTAGCAACAATGAAAGATAAATGGACTTATGGGGATAAGTTCTTTGGATATACTGATGAATTTAACGATAATCACAACACTCAGTACCCATCCTTACTTATAACGCCCCCTAACTCTATATATCCTGAAGTAACCCCAAGAAATGGATGGGAAGAATATGCTTTTGAGGTTTATTTTTCAGACTTATACAATAGAACAGCCCAAGCTAATGAAAGTATTGAACAGAGATGGGATAATCTACAAGATTTAGCTAACGAATGGCTAGATATGTTCTTGAAATCCTATATAGGTATTCAGGCAGGACAAACCACTATATCATACTTAACAGATGGTAGTTTATCTATTGAAAGAAATAAAGAGGTGGCTAATGACCAATTACTTCAAATAAAAATGAGTTTTAATTGGAAAGTGTTTAGCAAGTGCTTCACTCCTGTTTCTAATTATCCAAATCAAATAGAGGGTCTGAAAATATGGTTAAGTGCTGATAGTAATGTTACATTTAGCATCCCTACTAAAAAAGTTGAGGCGTGGGGAGATAAATCAGGGAACAACAATAATGTTTCTCAGACTACTAAATCTCTACAACCTAAAAGATATACTTATTCAGGTAGTGAAACAGACAATACGGGAGAATTAAATGGCAAAACAAGAATTAGTTATTATCCATCATCAACCCCTCATTATCTTGGTTCTGATGATATTACTTTAATGCCTTTTTCAACAGGCGATTTTACAGTATTTATTGTTGCTGCTTATGATGTAAATGTTAGCTCAACACAAGAAAGTGTTTTGGGACTTGAACCTGCAGGAGCAGGAGCAGGTTTTATAAAGTTGGGACAAAAAAATATTGGAGAGTATCAGGCAATAGTTTCAGATGGCACTAATAGTATTACAGCTAACCAGTTTTTGGCTGCTAACGAGGCGATAATGACTTACAAACTAGATGGAGATACAATGACTATTTATGCTAATAATGTGGCAGGGACTCCTGTTACTACAGTAGGGTTTGATGCTACAGGAAAATTTATTGCAGGAGAGTTTTTTGTAGGGGGTTATCCTTCTGTGTCTACAAGTGGATTTAAGGGGAGTGTAGCAGAGGTAATTGTTTATAATACTGCATTGACTGACAATAAAAGGCAAGAAGTAGAAGATTATTTAAATAAAAAATATAGAATATATTAACATATGGCAACAATAAGAGGGTATGCAACATGGGGACAAATACCATTATGGTATTCAGGTTATGAAATGATGAACCAACAGGTAAGTTTTAATGGAAATTATTTAATTTCTGCAAATACCCCTATGATATATCAAGTGATATGGACAGCGCCTGCTGCACCTCCATTAGCTCAAGTAAATGAAACATATATCCCTGACGCTGATGGAGATGTTATGAATATAGTGTTTAGCGTATATGCTACTACTGAATTTCCTACTCCTTCAGTTACACTATCAGACTGGCAATTACTAGGTAGGATAAGAAAATCAAGAGATATTCCCAATACTAATATAGTAACAGGGACAGTCCCTAACAGTCAAAGCTTTACGGTAGATGTTTCAAGGCTAGTAGCAGATGAGCTTTCTTACTCTTTAGTTCCAATAGCGAAAGGTTCTTGGCAGAGTCAAGCATATGGTGGGATGAATGGAGGAACTCCAAAGCAAGATAATATAACTCAAGCAATAAGCCCCTACAATGTTACGGCAAATGGAATGTATAGGACTATAACAGTTAGGGCAGAAATAGAACAGTTAAATGCTGATGGAGAAGTCATATCTTCAGCATCTGAAGTTTATCAAGATAGTGCCCACACAACAACGGGGAACGCTCCTGCTGTAAGAGTTTTAAATTCAGTACCAAGTTTTAGTGAGAATATATATAACGACCAAATGAGAATATTAGATGAACTTGAGCCTTCTCTTATTGAACCTAAACAAGCTTTAACTAATTGCCCTAATAGTAATTGGCAAGATACCACTCCTTCTTTTATGAAAAGTGTAAATTTTTGGAATAATGCAGATTTTCTTTATTTCTATATAAAAGATGCTTATCCTGCTGCTGACCCTACTGAACTTTACAACAGATATGAAGTTTATGGTCAGGCTTATAATGCAGATGGAACTCCAGGTCTTGAGTTTGTATTGGGCTCTGAGTGGGAGAATTCTTTAGGAACTGTAGGAATATATTCAGACTTATCACATAGCTTTGAAAAGCAACCTGCTTCAACTATTACATTTGCAAATTTGCAAAACCAACCCTGCGTTCAGAATGTATCTCCAAGATATATAAACACCCATTCATACCCAGCAGCACAAGCAGATTACCCTTATACTGATGGACTTATAACTCCAATTACTGCTAATACTGAATACTATAAAGTATATGTAAGGGGAGCTTATTGGGATGGTGCTGCTTGGAACACCCAAAGGCATAGTTCTATTTATTACTACTCTATCAATAGAGAAGATAATAGTGATAAGTTTAACAAACAATTATTCCAAAATGTTACATTCCATTGGCTTAACCCTCAAGGAGGTATAGACACTTATACAGCAAGGAGAGATATATTAGAAAGCATATCTGTAGAAAAATCTTTAATGGAAACTAGGCTTCCTAACAGAAGATATATGCAAGATAATGCTGATAGTGGTGGGGCGATAGCTGCAAACGAGTACATTAACGATACCATGAGAGGTTTTGACACTTATAGAGGAGGAACACAGGTGTTGAGTTCTAATGCCAAAGAAAACGCAAGTGCTTATACAGAACCTTTAAATGCAGAAGAAGCTAGATGGCTAAGAGAGATTTTTGCCTCTCCAAATGTTTGGATAGAAGAAGATACAGCTTTTAATAATCAAACAACATATAGACATGATGCTGCTTATCATATGTATAACCTAAACCCAACTATAAGACCTACAACAACAATATACAGACCTATAATAATAACTAATACAGAGGTTGTGTCTTTAGACCAAGCAAATGGACTTGTAAAATACAACCTAGAATATACTTATTCACAAGGAATGCTCACTCAAACTAATTAAAAATGATTGCACTAGAGTTACTAGACTATAAGTATGATGATGTTTCTAATAATCAAATTAACTTCAATCTCGCTACTGTCGCTACAGCAGATTGGAATGTTGTAGACACTACAAAGGCGGAAATTACTACTCTTACTACAGGTTCAGCATATATTTATCCTGTAACAGGAACTCTAACTGATGGAGTAGATTATAAACTAACCTTAGTGCTATCAAATAAGACAGGAGCAGGGGATATGGGGTTTGATACAGTTGGGTCGGCTGGTTCTGCGATTGGAATAACCTTAAGCATGAGAGGAGCTGTAGATGGAACATATGAAGAAACATTTACCGCATCAGGTTCGCAAGGAGCTAGAATATTTGCTGATACAAATGCAAAAGGAACGATATATGCAAGAATTACTCAAGTAGGGGGTATAAATTGGGATGAAAGCGTTGCAGGAAACTTAGAGGTAGGAAATTCTGATGATTTTCCTCTTGCATTAAGCTTTTCAGTAGGGGAGGCTAGAGATTTGGAAGCTAGAACAGGTACATATAGTAAGACTTTTAAAATACCTGCAACAAAGCATAATAATAAAGTCCTAAAAGGAATTTATAATGAGGGTTATTATGTTAAAAACAATACAGTAACTAATCAAAAGCCTTGTAGGATAACTGTAGACGGTTCCCTTACTATAGTAGGACTGTTACAAGTTACTGGTCTAGGACAATCTACACAGCCCTTATACTATTCTTGCGTTTTTTATGGAAATAATGTTGATTGGGCTGCAGGAATAGGAAATAAATTATTAAAGAATTTAAGCGTTCTCAATGGAGTTGATGGGAGTGGGTGGGATAATCTCAATAGAAAGGGAGCTACTTCAGGTATAGACAAAAAACTTAATTATGGAGAGGTAGTAGCTCTATGGGATATAGATGACGCTACGACAAAAACAACTTTCGCAGGAGTTCCTAGTGTAAATACAAGTCCTATATGTTACCCACAAGCAGGATATGGAGAGCTTAATCCAGGTGGAGCTACAGGTATGCAATTACTTAAAACCGCTTACGAACACGACCCGCTTCAGGGGTTTAATTCCAAAGGTTATTATGGTTTTGGGTTTACTGGTTATGCTTACCCTACCCCTGTACCTTGTGTAGATTTTAGACCTGGAATATTTATTTATGATATTATAAAACAGTTGTTCCATCAAGAAGGTTACACTATCTCGTCTAACTTTATTCATAGCGATATGTTTAAGGGGCTTATAATGCTTTTGCCTAATTTTAGATATAATAATGTTGACGAAAGAGTTGCAGCCAATAGTGCTTACGGCTCTTTTGAAGAAGGGGCTGCGGAAACAGGATATGTGGGGGATTATTCTTACACTACTCCTTCTATTCCCTCTACTCAAAATTGGTGGGAGAGAGAAATAATAAGATGGGATGGTACTAAACCTGCAGGTGGGAGTTGGGCAGGAACAGGTAATTTCCTTACTACTGACCCTTCATCAATGTATACTGATGCTACTGGAGAGTTTGAGATACAGGAATATGGTTTTTATGACATATCTATGGATAATATTTCGGCTTGGTTACAGGATGTGTGTGGAGGGACTGCTTTTTCATACCTTTTACGATATGTAAGAATTAACTGTCAAGTTTCTACTGCAGGAACAGGTTTTTGGACTACTATAGCTACAAGTTATGCAATGGATGTCAATACTAGCCGTATCATTACTTGTGGTGGTGGAATTACTCCTGCCACTATTAGTTTTGAAAATATGCTTATAGAGAATCAGTGGTTAAATAAGACTGATAAGATTAGATTTCAAACTGAAACTAGGCTTAAACATTCAGATGCAGGCAATAGGACTATGGGTGTAGATATGTATCTTTACGGAGGTGCAAATGTTGAACCTGTTCCCCTTGTTCCTCCTGGTACCAGAGTTTCAGCGTGTGATGGACGGGTAAATATTACTCATAGAGGAGAAAGAGTAGAGTATGGACAAACATTTGATGTGAAAAACATTATAGATGGAGAAAGCACACAGTTGGATTTTCTACAGGGAGTTATTCACGCATTTAATCTACGATTCACTACAGATACTACTTTAAGGGTTGTTACTATAGAGCCATATAATGATTTCTTTAAGAATCAAAATGAATCTGAAGATTGGACTAATAAGGTAGATTTATCTAGGAGTCAAGAGGATAAATGGATTCAATCTCAATTAAAAAGGGAAGTTATTTTTAAATATAAGACTGATTCCAATGACAAAGTAGTAGAGCATAACGGAAGAACTTTTTTTAATGGTATATTAGATGAATATCCATATAGAGAATTTTTAGATAGTGATTTTGAGGTAGGTCAAGCTGTTTTTGAGAATCCTTTTTTTGCAGGCACCTACAGCTCGCAAGATGGAGAGGCGTATCAAGGGGTTGCTTGGGCAAATGCTGTACCTGCAAGGGCAAATCTTTGGGGGTTATGCGATACAGATGCAGTGCCTACCCCAAGTAGCTCCTGCAGACCACCGAAGGGATATAATTTTTTACCTAGATTAGTGCATTACATAAAGATGGCAACACCGCTTACTGTTATTCCTTTTGGCATACGCTTTGGCACAAGGATTCAAGTCTGGGGGCAATCTGATTTGGAAACTATTATTGCAGGGTACTCTTCAATGGGCGGGCCTCCAATAATTGCAAGGGCTTGTAGTGTAGATAAATATACTGATTTTAATGCTCCTACACTCCCTTTATCGTATGGTAGTGCAAATCAGGCTAGTTATGATACTACAACTAGAATAACTGGGCCCGAAGTGGGATATAAAGGTTTGTATCAGACTTACTATCAAAACATGATAGAACAACTTAAAAGAAATCCTAGAATTAAAATAGTTTATGTTAATTTAAAGCTAATAGATATAAATGATTTAGACTTGCGGAAGTTAGTGTATATTGATGGGTATTACTATTATATAAATAGAATTATAGACTATAAGCCAAACAATAATGAAGTTACAAAAGTAGAGCTTGTCTTGTGGGAAGATTTAGGAAGTTTTGCGGTAGATGTAAGTTTTTGATAGCTAATAAATAATAATTAAAATGGAACAAATAAATAGTAGAGGGCAGGCGTTAGAGGAGGGTTTAGATGTATTCGTGTCTATCCCTTTTTTAAGTGAGGAATATTTGACTTGTAATGACTCTTTTATATCTACGACATTATCAACGACACTTATATCTACTTCATCAGCAGATTACGCAACAGAAGCAGTTACTGCAGCGAGCCTGCCTATTTACGGTAATTCAGATTGGTTTAGGTATAGCTCGGATGGCACAACCCACCGATTGGTTGCTAGTCCAGTATCAGTAGACAATGCTATAGAAATTACATCAACAAAAAATGTGGCAGATGTTAGTGTTTCAGGTATATTTCAAGAATTAAATCAATTAGTAAAAGGAAGGGAGTATACTGTAACGGTAAATATACATAATAAAGGAATTACAGGGGTTGGAACTTTAGGGATTTCTAGGGTTTATAATGAGGCTACATCTATTTATTTACCATCAGCTTTAGTTCAGTCTAATGTAATGGAATACACATTACCTGCAAAGCGGTTAATCTTAGATTTTGCAGCTTACAGCACAACAGAAATTTTGTTTCTAAGTTTTTCTTCTGCTGTAGATGGAGATACTGTTTACATATCTTCAATTAACGTGCAAGCAAAAGACTATTATCAGCTACCTGTAGTTACTGATTTAACAGGCTCAGGTTTAGCTAAAGTTTTAAGGCGTAAGTATAATTCTTTCATACCGAGAGATAAAGGTGACCCTGCATAAAGATGGATTTATTAAAAATAAAAGAAGCGTTAGCTAGAGAAAACCTGCCTATTATTGAGGCATTAAAAAAAGAGCTTAACTATCAGAAACATATAGGTAAGGGAACTCTATATAATGGATTTTATTATAATATAAGAAACAGGACAGATTCAATTTCACTTCTAATCCTGAATGACACTCCTTATATGTGGACTGTTAATGATGGGAAGTCAAGTGGTGTTAATGCTAGTTATCAAGCTATAGCAGATTGGACTTTTCACAAAGAGGTTAATGGCGAATTAACATTTGGAAGTGAGCATGAAAGGAATAATTTTATAAGTCATGTTAAGCACGAATTGGAAGATGGGTATTATACTCCAGGAGGAAAAAAGGTTGCACCAAGAAGATATTTCTTTATAGATTTTGCAAGAGAAAGTTGGAGGAAAAATGGAGGAGTTAAAAGGATAGAAGATGCAATAGTGAAAGATGTTGAGGATATTGTAAATAAAGAATTAGTAAAGAAAGAAATTAAACTAACAATAGGTTAAAATAAAGACATATGGCAAGTAAAGTAGCAATAGAGGTAGAAATCAAAAACATTAAAAAAGTTGCTGATTTAAAGAAAGAATTAAAAGAATTACGAAAGGAACAGAGGGATTACCAAAAGAGAGTAGCTGATGGAGAGAAAGTTACCGCTAAAGCTGCAAAGGGATATACTGATTCTGCTAAAGCTATTAAAACAAAATCTAAAAACTTAAGAGATTTAAACAAAGATTTAAGCGGTTCTACTAAAGCAACTAAAGCTGCTACAAAGTCATCTAATGGAATGGCAAAGCAGTTTATTAAAGGGGCTGCAGCTATTGGTATTATAGTAGGTGCTTTTAGAATGGTAAGTAAAGTTATTAGCTCTGTTATAAGTACATTTAGTGAGTTTGAGTTTGTAATGGCTAAAGTAAATGCTGTTTCAGGAGCAACAGATAATGAGTTTAAACAATTATCAGAATCAGCACAAGAACTAGGTAGAACATCATTCTTTACAGCTACACAGGTAGGAGAATTACAATTAGCTTTCTCTAAGTTAGGATTTACTGCTGCAGAAATTCAAGACGCACAAAAAGCTACACTAGATTTAGCAACCTCTACAGGGACGGATTTAGCAAGAGCAGCTCAGGTAGCAGGAGCAGCAGTACGAGGTTTTGGTTTAGAAGCTAATGAAACACAAAGAGTAGTAGATGTAATGGCTGTTTCGTTTGCAAGTTCTGCTATGGATATTGAAAAGTGGCAAACTTCCATGACAAAGGTTGCTCCTATTGCAAAATCATCAGGATTCTCTATTGAAGATACTGCGGCTATAATGTCTAAATTAGCTGACTCAGGGATTGAAGCTTCTATTGCAGGTACATCTTTAAGGAATATATTACTTAAAATGCAAGACCCTACATCTGACCTTTCAAAATCTTTTGGAGGAACAATACACTCTTTGGATGAGTTAGTCCCTGCCATGAAGCAATTTGTCAAAGAAGGAGGAAGTATGGCAGATGTTATGGAGGTTGTAGATTTAAGACAGGCAGGTGCGTTTGAGCAAATGCTAAGCACAACTGATGCTACTCTTAAATTAAGGGATGCGTTGTTAAATGCAAATGGAGAAGGAGAGAGAATGGCTTTGATTGTTGGAGATACACTTCAGGGAGCTTGGTTGAAATTCAAATCAGCTATACAGGGAATTTCTATTGTTCTTTTTTCATTGATTGCAGGGCCTTTTAAGGATATGGTTGAGGGTGTTGCCACTTTCGTTAATAATGTAACATTACTAATTGAAGGATTTGATAGTTTAAATGAAAAAATAGTAGCAACAGCAAAAAGTTTTCAAAAAGAGCGAAAAGCAACGGAAGATTTAATTAATGAATATGCAAGGCTTGATAGTATTACTGAAAAAACAAAAGAGGAGAAAATAAGATTTGGTATTGTAACAAAAGAACTAGAGGATAATATAGGGGACTCTATTAAAGTTATAGATGAAGAAACAGGAGCTTTGGTTTTAAATGCTAAGGCTTTGGACTTGGCTATTGCTAGACACGCTTTATTAGCAGATGGAGAAGCTGTAAAACTAGTAAATCAGTTAAATAAATTAAAAAAAGAATTAGATGGGAATAATAAGGCTTTGGGAGAAAACAATAGTATTATTCAGCAAAACCAAAATTTATTAGATGAACTAACAACTACTGAACAGCAAAGGGAAGTAAATTTAAAACAAACAAGTAATACTCAGAAATTTTTAAACGAACAAGCGGAGGAGCAAGTAACTGTTACAGGAAAAGTTAATTTATTAAACTCTGACCAATTTGCATTAACTCAAAAAATAGAAGTTTTAAAACAAAAAAGTCTTACAACAATCCGAAAAGATAATCAGCTTAAAAAAGAGGAGTCAGAATTATTGAAAATGTTAAATGATTTGGGTTATAGTAGTGATGATATAAATAATTTAAATGCTAAATCTATAAAAGCAGTTACTACAGAGATAAAGAAAAAGAAAAAAGCTACAGAGGATGATATTGAAACTGACAAAAAAGCAAAAAAAGCAAAAGAAGAAAATACAGATGCTGATTACCTAAGAGTAGAGTTAATGAAGCAAGTTTTGGCAGGCACTAGAGATTTGGAGGAGGCTGAAAGAATTTTAAGAGATGTGCAAATAGATGCTGCACAAGCAGAATTAGATGCTATACCTATAAGTATAATGGCGGCAGATGTTCGTTTAGAGCTTGAGCAAAAAATAATTGACCTCAAGATGAAAAACAGAAAAGAAACTGAGAAGGGAATTAAGGCAGATGCAAAAGCATTAGAAAAAGGAGTAAAGGCTTATTCGGATTTAGGTAGTGCGTTACAAGAAGTTGCAGGAGAGAATAGTAAATTAAATGGAATTAGAAAAGCAGGAGAAGCTATTACTAAAGCAGCAGCAATAGCAGAGTCTCTTTTAAATTTACAGAAAGCAATAACAGTTGTTACTGAAGGGAAATTAACTCTGGCTACATTACTTGGAACAAAGGCTACAGTAGCAAATACAGCAGCAACAGGTGCAGGTGCAATTGTAGATACAGCAGCTATTCTTCCTGCAGTAGGGTTAGGAGCTGCAATGCAGACCAAACTACCCTTTCCTCTTAACCTTATTGCAGTTATAGCTACACTAGCTCTATTGTCAAAAATCATGAAAATGTTTGAGAAAGGTGGTATCATTTCTGATGGCGCAAATAAATTTGCTGATGGAGGAATGGTTCATGGCCCTAGCCACGCACAGGGTGGTGTTAAATTTGCAGTAGGTGGTAGAGTAAATGAATTAGAAGGTGGAGAAGCTGTTATAAATAAAAGAAGTACAGCAATGTTTAGAAATCAACTATCTGAAATGAACGCAGCAGGTGGTGGGGTTAAGTTTGCTGATGGTGGATTAATGAGTTCTCCTCAATTTTCTGAGGCTCAGTTTGACGCTAATAATCAATCTCAAATGAGGGGGGCTATGCAGAATCAAAGAAAGGTAGTAGTAGTGGAAGCTGATATAACTGACAGCCAATCAACAGTAAGTATAATCCAGGCTAATGCAACTTTTTAATATAAACAAATGTTTGTTAGTAAAAAAATAAAGAAAGATAGGGTAGATACCTGTAAAAAGTGCGACTTTTACAGAAACTTCTTAATGTTGAAATATCCTAAATGGACAAAGGGAGCAAGGTGCGGTAAATGTAGCTGTTTCTTAGATGCAAAAACAACACTCACGAAAGAGTTTTTTGGAGAATGTCCTTTGGGCAAATGGAAAGAGTAATAACTAAATAACAATAATATGGATTACAATTCAATAATCAAAAACTACACAGAGGAACAAAAAGACATGATAGTTAGTCTGTCGGAATTAAATAAAATAACTATACAGAATACCGATAAATATCATACAGGAGCATTAAATACATTTTTTGACTTATGGAAGGAATCATTCCCTAGACAAAAACAAAGCAAGGGTTGTCTGAGTTGCAGAAAGGCTGTTATGTTGCTCTTTGATAATATTGCTGATATTATATCTAATGAAAGATTAAAAGCTGTTGAAACTGTTGATACTATTGATGTTGTTGAGGTAGTCAAGAAAAAAGCTAAGAAAGTTAATAAGCACAAAACAATAACAGGGGCTCTTTCTCCTACAGGCGCAAGAAACTAATACATGGCTAAAAAACAAAACGACATAAAGATTGTTGAGGAGTATTTAGAATTATTAAACACTGAGGTTACTCTAAGGTTTGGAGAGCCTACGTCAAAAGATACTATAAGGCATTTGATTGAGAAGGGAATAATAGCTCCAAAAATTTTAAGAAACTATATGATAATCTATGATTTTGATTGTATGCTTAGATTTAATGAGGGTAACAGAACCCATACGTTTATGGATTTATCTATTAAATATGAAATCTCAGAAAGGCAAGCTCAAAGTGTGGTATATAAAGAAAGAAGGAAGCAACATATTACAGAAAACATAACTTACTAAAGTTTTTTCCAAAAACTGCGTGAGATTGTCATATCATTAAAATATGTTTGCCGCTATGAATAAGAATTGGTATGATATACAGTCAAAGACATCTAACAAAGTAGTAGATGTTTATATATTTGACGAGATAGGTACTTTCGGAATAAATGCTCAAAATTTTATTGATGAAATTAAAGGATTTAAAAACTCCCCATTAAACTTACACATTAACTGTGTGGGTGGAGATGTTTTTGAGGGGATGGCTATTTATAATATCCTAAAGAAAAGAACTGCGGAAACTACAGTTTACATTGAAGGCATTGCTGCTAGTATGGGCAGTGTAATTGCATTAGCTGCTGATAAAGTGGTTATGGCTGAAAACTCTCTATTTATGATACATAACGCTTGGGGTGGAGCAATGGGAGAGGCTAAAGAATTAAAAAAGACAGCGAATCTTTTAGAAAAGATTAGTAATGAGATTGCTGATATATATATAAAGAAAACAAACCTACCTTATGACAAGGTAAAAGAAATGATGGATGAAGAAACTTGGTTAAATGCTGATGAAGCTCTTGAACTAGGATTTATTGATTCCATCTCGGATGCTATTAAAGTGGCAGCCAAATATGATGTTTCTAAGTTTAAAAATATAACAGACAAAGAAATTAAACACAAATTAAATATTAATCTAAAAAGTAAAAAGATGACTGACGAGTTAAAAAATTGGTTCAATGGCAAAATTGAGGACATTATCACTAGAGTTAAAAGTGATACTTCTAATGCTAATGAAAAAGAAGTTAGTGTGACTATTTCTGATGAAGCTGAAATTTTAAATAAATTTTCAGAATTAGAGGGAGCGGCTACTAAACTTAACGGGTCTATTACTGATTTAGAAGGAGAAAAAGAAACTCTGACTGAAGAAGTAGAAAGACTTACAGCTTTATTAAGTAAAACAAACGCAAAGGGAACTGAAATATCTACAGATGGTGACCCTGCAGTAGTAAAAACAGAAGTAGAAGAGAAGGATGCTGCATTTTGGAATGGAATGATAGCAAAAATGAATTTAAAATAATAATTAAAAAAATAAAAAAATGGCAGCAGTAGATATAGCACAAAACGGACTAGGGGGATTATATGTGGGCACTTACGCTTCAAAAATAATGCTAGAACCTATGTTTCATTCGGATGATATTATGAGAAATTATACTATCTACCCAAATGTAAAATTTAAACAAAACATCACAATGGCTCCTTCATTAAGTAGTATAACTACTATAAATGCAGGATGTACTGATGTTTCAGATACTTGTACTAATAGCTTTTCTGTAACTCAGAAAGTTCTTATGGTAGAAAATGTAGCTGTAAAACAAGAACAATGTTGGGATGAGTTCAAATCAGAAGTAATTGTAGAGTCTTATAGAAATGGTGTTAATATGCCTGACTTAACGGGAACGCAATTAGCTCAGGTTATTATTGACAGAGTAAGAAATGGTATTCAGTCTGATATGGTTAGAAATATGTGGGCAGGAGATACGGCAGCAGCAGTAGTTGCTATTGACTGTACTTACGCTTCAATGGGATTAGGACTTTGGAGTGCACTATCAACAGGAGGTGCAATTAATGGAACTCAAATGAGAGAGGTTCAAGGAACAGGAGGTGCAGCAGCACCAGAGTATGTTACTGTAGCAGCTACTTTACCTGCAGGAGATGCTATCTTAATCTTAGAGGATGTTTATAATACTGCATCAGCAGCATTACAATCAATCCCTGCATCAGAGAAAAGAATGTTTGTTTCTCCAAATATCTATAACTCTTGGTACAGTTCATTAACTCAAGTTGCTGCAGCAGGAGCAGTTGATTATGGACATTCAGAAGCACAAGCAGGAAAAAACAGATTATACTTTAGAGGCATTGAGTTAGTTCCTATGTATGAGTGGGACACAGCTTTAACTGCATTAGCAGGAGCTACTTTCCCTGCATTATTTACAGCAGCAACAGCAGCGATTGACGCAACTTCAGGTTGTATCTATACAGCTAAAGCTAACTTATTTATCGGTACTGACGTAACAAGTCCTGAAAATGAGTTAAGAACATTTTATGATGAAGTTTCTGATAAAATGTATATCAGAGCAGGATTCACTATGGGCTTCCAATATGGATGGAACTCTTTAGTTAATGGTGCTGTATTAGTAGACTAAATTAACAGTAAATAGGGTGGGAGAAATCTCACCCTAAATACTTTTTAACTTTTTAAAATAAAATAAAATGGCAATAGACGCAGGAATAAATATAGACTGTAGTAATCTACAGGGTTCAGGTGGTATCAGAAATATTCTTATTAGAACTTGGGAGGCAGGAGATGCGATAACTTATGTGAATAGTGCTACACAGCATGAAATTAGTAGTTTAGTAGGGACTTGGTATAATTATGAATTTAAAAACGAATTACCATCTTTAACTGTTACTGCAGCTAAAGAAAACGGTTCAACATCTTATGAGTGTTCTTTAGACTTCATGATGCCTGAGATGACTAATGATAAAGCAGCAGTATTACAAGGTCTTATGGACACCTGTATGATGGTGATGGCAGTTGCAAATAATGGCAAGACGTATGTGTTAGGGGTAAGTCAGAAATACTCTAACGAGAAGGCTGTTATTCGTAACCAAACTTATGCTAGCATGACAGGGGCTGAAGGAGCTTCAGGAGCAGCTTATAATGATGATAATGGTTGGACTGTAACTATGGGATGTAAGCAATGGGAAGCTCCAAGAATTTATACAGGAACATTAACATTGTATGCTACATCTACGACATCTACTACAACATAATAATTAATAATTAAAAAATAAAATAAAATGGCAATAGGAGATGGATTATCAGTTGATTGCAGCAACTTACAAGCAGTTGGAGGCACAAGATTTATAGCATTAAGAGAATGGGTTAGTACAGATGCTGTAGTTTTCGATGGCGCTTTGCACGCAATAACATCAATTATAGATGTAGGAACTACAGATGCTAGTTGGGGAGTGTATGAAAGCAGAATAGAATCTTCTTCATTAACCGTAACAGGGACTAATGAGGGAAAAGAGTTCACCACTTATGAATGTACTGTTTCTTGGTTTATTCCAGGAATGAGTGCAGCAGCATTTAGAAAGCTTTACTCATTTGATGGCAAATGCATGATGTGTATGGTTATAGACAATAATGACGCTACATCAGGAACAACAGCACCTTCAGCAACTTATGCAAGCAATAAAGTTATTGGAGTGTCAAATACATTACCAAATCAAGATAATAATGCTAGAACGCAACAGTATGTTAGATTAGTGTCTATTGAAGGGGGTACAGGGGCAGCTTTTTCTGATGAGATTGGAGTAACAGTAACTGTTGCAGCAACTCAAATGGAGATACCTAGAGATTATTCAGGTACTATCGTTATTGATGCAGATGGTGTTGGTCTAAAGACATCATAATAATAAATTTATTAATAAGTAGGTATTAGTTGATAACACCTACTTATTAATATCTTTTTATATATGTGCGATTGTAGTAAAGAAAATAATGTAGTTTTGATAAATATATATTTAGAAATGGCAGAATACAAAAAAAACAGCAAGGCTGCTTACGGAGTAAGAGTTGCAGGTAAGGAAAGTGTAGATTTTAGACAAGAATTAAGTCAGGAGGAGTTGGCTTATGCTTATGAAGTATTGAATATAACTGATTGTATAGATAAAACTGAAAAGTCAAATGAAAAAAGCACTAGTAAAAAATCAACAACCAAAAAAGCAACAGCAATTACGGAAAACTCAGAAGAAGAATAACACCTTTGAGTTCGGAGTCTTTGATTTAACAGTTCCACCTAGTATTACGGAAGTAAAAGACCTTAAAAGTCTTAATAGTGATTGGGTGCCATTTGGGGATGACAACTTATTTCCTCAATACTTAGCAGAATTAAAGAGAAAGTCATCTACACATAGGAGTGTATTGGCTCAAAAAACTGTATTCACAAGTGGAGCAAAGTTTGTTTGTGAAGATGAGTCTTTAAGGGAATTTATTGAAGATGTAAATGCAGATAAAGAATCTTTAAGGGATGTCTTTAAAAAACTAGCTGACGACTATTATACTTTTGGTAATGCTTATATGGAGTGCGTTATATATGATGGAGGTGTAAACTTATATCATTTAGATGCTACTACTGTAAGAATGTCAAAAAGCAAGAAGGAGGTTTATGTAAATCCTGATTGGTGTAAGTATTGGAATCAAGATAAAAAAATAAAAAGACTACCTATATACCCTAGAGTAGCACACAATAAGTTTGTAATTCACTTTAAAGATTACGAACCTACATTTAACTTTTATGGACTTCCTGACTATGTAGCTGCACTAGAGCATATATGTGTGGATTATGAGATTGGGAAATGGAATCACACTAAATTCTTAAATGGATTTCAGCCATCTGCAATCGTTGAGATTAGCGGAGATATGGGAGAGGAGGAGGCTCAGAAAATGGTTAGGGAGGCTCAAAAGAAGTTTGTAGGAGAAGGGAATAATGGTAAGATATTATTTATAGTAAAGAATGGGGACACATCTCCTGCTAATGTTCAAATTATAAAAGATGACCAAGAGGGTAGTTGGATTGACTTGCAGCAAATAACTGACCAAAACATTATAACTGCTAATAGATGGCAACCATCATTATCAGGAATTGTTAGTTCAGGGAAGATGAACAACACAGGAAGCGAGATAAGAATTGCTTACGACTTAGTAATGACCACAGTAATTAGAGATACTTCTGAGTTAATACTAAATGGAATAAGAACAGTTCTTTATAATGAAATGGGTTACGACCCTAATGACCTAAAGATACATTATGACCCACCAATCTCTTATGCGAATGATGTGGATATTAGAGAGGTATTGACTATAAATGAGCAAAGAGCATTGATTGACGAGGACTTGCCAATGCTAGAAGATGGAGATATGTTTGTTTCTGATAGAGAGGTTATAGTTGTAGAGAAAGATAATGATGGAGATGGAGAGGTTGATGAGAGTAAAGAAATAACGATAGAGCAATAACCTATGGGAAATACTAAGCAATATATAACACTAGTTTCAGCAGGAGAAGTAATTGAAAAAACTTTTACAAATAAGAATACTGACCCTGTATTGGTTTCGGAAAACACTATTGTATTATCTGAACTTGCACATATTAGACCCTTACTTGGAGAAAAGTTTTATGCGGAATTGAAGCTTCAGCACGATACAGGGGCATTAACTGTTGACAATCAAGCTTTTATGACTTACTACCTAGAAGATACTTTGTCTTGGTTTGTTAGGTTTGAGGTTGTCAATGATATTATGAGTAATATATCGTCTAGCGGGGTTGTTAATAATATAGATGAGTTTTCAAGAATAATAAGTCAAGACACATATAATACATTCAAGCAAGACACATATAGAAAGGCAGATATATTTGCTAATGATATGATGGATTTTTTAAATGGTACTGACCAAATAGGATTATATCCTACATTTGCCAATAATAGACCTAAGAGTATGAGTGATACATATAAGAATCATGGTATGATATTCTATGATAGTATATATGGCTATAATGGTATTGATGGCTGTGATAGTTGTGGAAATCCTTATTTAAGAGGTGAGTCAAACTGTAATTGTTAAAATAAAATAATATGGCAGCAAACGAACACAAGAATTTACTAGATGCCAATAGGCATAATCCATTAGGATATGAAGGAGCCGCAAATGAAACCGTACTCTCTAAGGGTGCAGGCACAAGTGCTGCAGCAAGAGATGGTCTGTTACAATGGGCACCTCGTTCTACAATGGGGGTAACGAATTATAAAATGCAGGGGTATACCGTAGGTACAACAAACTTTCAATACGGAGAAGATATAGCAGATAATAAATCTCCATTTCAAATGGATGTTGATTATGGCGCAAGTACCGTTGAAGGAGGCTCTATGAGTCCTTCAGAAGCAGTTAGAATGGGGCAGAGCTATGTATCTCCTGAAAATGCTACTGTAGAGTCTATTACAGGATGGGTTACAAGTAATAATTCTACTGATATAACCATAGCTCTCTGCAGGTTTCTTGTAAATAGTGGCTCTACGGCAGATGTTGTTCCTACTGTAATTAGTGAATTTACAGTAGCAGGAGGGGCAAGTAACAATACACTAGTATCCGTTGATGTAACATCCATTGGAGTTCAAATTAAAAGTACTGACATTATCTTTCCAATGATTAAAGAAGCAGTGGCAGGTTCTAATCTGTTTATGAATTTGACCTGTCAAACTATGACTTTTACCCCACAAGACTAATTTAATAAACAATATAAAAATGACTAGCAATATGAGAGATACAACAGAGGTTTTGGTGGCAAATGGAGGTGTGATAGGGTTGAGTCTTGGCCAGTGCAATGATATACTTCTTTTTATTTCCACATCTTTAGCTATTATTTTTACCATTTACAAGTTCCTTAAGCTACGCAAGAAGAAGTGATATGGCTAAAGCAAAAGTTTTTAAATTCAATACATCTCACAGTAAAAAACGCAAGGGAGTTCATTCTAAAAATGCTTCTAAAGGACAAAATGCCTACAAGAAAAAATACAGAGGACAAGGTAGATAAGGCTAATCTACTGATAATCAGAGATACATTTACTGAAAAATCGGTTATAGGTAAGCTCTATTGTAATGCGGAATTTATTGCACATACGCTAGAATTAGCGTGGCGAGATAACGAAAAAAGTGTATCTTGCATCCCTTCGGGAGAGTATAAATGCAGAGTGAGATTAGCAAGAGAAAGCGCAACAAGAGATTATGTTCACTTGCTCGTGGAAGATGTGCCGACCAGAAGTTATATCTTGTTCCACAGAGGAAATTATCCTTCCGATAGTAGGGGGTGTATATTAACAGGGACTCATAGAGCTCAGAGTCCTGATAAAATTTTAGAAAGTAAAGTGGCTCACGCTTACCTAATGAATTACATATTAGGTAATCAATTAAGTAAAGAAATAAATTTAATAATTAAAAATAGATAAAATGAAAAAAACAGTTTTAACAATAGTGGTAGCATTATTTTGTTTAAGTGCTTCAGCACAATTCAGAGTAATGAGCAACATTGAACAGCCTTCTGACAGTAGCTCTTGGGGGGTAAATAATTTCACAAATAGTATTGGTGTTGGTTACCAGGTAACTGATGCTGTAATGGTAGGGTTTCAAAAGAATAGTGATGACTATGATTTTGTAGCAAGATACAATGTGTCTGACAATTTATATTTATCCGCACAAATGCCAACTGAAGATGCGGCAGATAATATAACTTTAGGTGTTGGTATGTCAATAAAAGTTTGGAACAGCCTTTATGTAGAGCCAAACTATACAACAAAAAATGATGAGGGTTCTTTTAATGTAGGGCTATCTTATAAATTATAATAACTTTAAAAAATAAAAAAAATGAAAAATTGGTTAATTAAAGCAATGCTAAAGTCAAAGAAATTTTGGTATGCAATATCAGCAGTAGTAATTCCTGCGCTAGTAACTTATCTAGGCGTAGATGAAGAAACAGCTACAAATCTTTATCATTCAATTCTCGTTCTAATTTTAGGACAAGGTATTGCTGATATATCAAAAAAATAATGTAATTTTACAGTCCTTCTTTGAGTGTTTTCTAAGTGGGATAGTTAGTAGTTAAGAATGGGGAGTTAATAACTCCTCATTTTTTTTACATACCTGTATCGTTTTTTTATATATTTGTGTATGTCAAAAGAATACGGTAAGAGATTAAGACTCACTCCTGAAGAAGAAGATTTAATAATACAGAGTAGAGCAGAAACACTAGACAACTTAAATAACAACTCATCATTAGACCTGCACTTATCAGAGAGAGGTATAAACAAGAAAGATGTAGTAAGCGTAAAGCATTGGCAGTCAGCTAGTGGAGATTATAGATTCTCAATAGTTACTAAGGAGGATTGTGGTGTAGATGAGAAGGAAATATTTAAAAGTATAAATAGTTTTATAGAGGGTCATTCTCCTGAATACGACCCTATTAAAAGAGAAAAAGGAAATCATCTTTTAGTTGTAAATCCTGCAGATATACATATAGGAAAGTATGCTAATGAAACTGAAACAGGAGAGTCTTATGACTGTGAAACTGCTGTGATGCGAGTTGTAGAGGGAGTACAGGGACTTATAGATAAATCTGAAGGCTTTGATGTTGATAGGGTTTTGTTTTGTATTGGTAATGATGTTCTTCATATAGACAATGTATATAACACCACAACAAAAGGAACACATCAAGATGTAGATGGTAAATGGTGGGAACATTATGAGATAGCTTTAATGCTTTATGTTAAAGTAATAGAAATGCTAAGGACTATAGCTCCTGTAGACGTATTACATTCTATGTCTAATCACGATTATCAGAGTGGATTTCATTTAGCACATACTTTAAAATCTTGGTTTAGAAAAGCAGAAGATGTTGATTTTGATATAAGTGTAGCTCATAGAAAATATTACAAGTATGGCAAGAATCTTATAGGTTTAGAGCATGGAGATGGTGCTAAGATGGATAAACTACCCTTATTAATGGCTCAAGAAAGACCACTCTTATGGTCAGAAACAACTCATAGGTATTGGTATCTTCATCATTTACATCACAAAATTAAACACAAGTGGCTAGACGCTAAAGATTTTATAGGTGTTACTGTAGAATATATGAGAAGTCCATCTGCATCAGATAGTTGGCACTCAAGAAAGGGATTTACAGGTGTTCCAAAAGCTTGTGAAGCATTTTTGCACGATAAAGAAAGCGGACAGGTAGCTAGACTTACTCATTACTTCTAAAAATTAAACCCTTTAATAACCCTTTATAAACCCTTATCTAATGGTATTCTATACCATTAAGGATAAAGATAAAGCTAAAGTTAAGGCTATGGTTAAAGATAAAGACTAGGTTAAATATAAACTTTTCTAACATTATTTTAAAAAAACATTGTAAATAGTTTGGTAGGTTAATAAATTAATTGTTTATTTGCATAGAATTTAACTAACTACTAACTAAACTATTTTAAAATGACAAAAACACAAACAAGTGATATTCTACAACACTTAAAAGATGGTAGAAGATTAACACAAAAAGAAGCTATTAACGAATATGGTGCTTATAGATTGTCAAGCATTATATATTCCCTAAGAAAGCAAGGACATAATATAGAGTCTAAACAATTAGATGTGCCGACTAGGTACAAAAAATCAGATGGCACTACTAGAAATGCTAACATTGTTGAATATAAACTTAATAGAAAAGATGAGATATTGACAGATATTTTTAACTCTGACTATCAAGGTATATTAGATGAAGATAAAACAGTATCTAGTTTTATGGGGTACTTAGATAGTATAACAAAAACACATATAAACTAATGGGAAGAATGAAAGAAGAATTTACAATAAAAAAAGAATACGAAAGCATAGCAGTATTGCAAAATAAATTTAACTAACTAACTAACTAACTAACTAACTAACTAACTAACTAACTAACTATGACAGATTGGATAAATGACTTATTTGAAGTTAAAGAAATAGAAGTTGAGTTGCGACCCCAACTACTACAACA
>Ga0209337_1000405_pt1 | contig 34625 bp, 33 predicted proteins | sample LinPmetageLP53_FD_184044 | JGI IMG/M metagenome (GOLD analysis project Ga0209337, IMG submission 184044) | Marine viral communities from the Pacific Ocean - LP-53 (SPAdes) (version 2) | ecosystem: Environmental > Aquatic > Marine > Oceanic | place: Pacific Ocean | collected 2010-02-08
TTGGCCTTTACAGTATCGAACCCATCAAAATCAGTACCTCCTGTATAATTTGTTCCTCCATCGTTATATGCGAATATCAAAGAATCATCTATATTATATAGACTCTTTTCTATTTTATTAGGTATTATACCAGCCCAGCTAGTGCCATCTCCATTTCTAATAGAAGCCTGTAACTTTGGTAGCTGTCCCATTGTGTAGTGCTCAATGTTCATGAATCTATAATCAGAACGGGTCGCGGTTGTATTAGGTGACATATTGTCTACTCCCATAGATTCGTTTACGTTTAAGATATAATCGTTACCTCTAATATTACTAGAATCTTTTCTAGCAAATGTATTTATATGCGGAACTATTCTTGAAAGTATTGCAGTTTCCTTTAGTTCGTTTTCTTTAAGTCTACCATATAGGTTTGAGATTTTACCTACACTTTCAGGTCCAAGAACGTTATCAATTAACCCATTAAACCTTAATAGATTTTCTTTACGTGCATCATTATTTTCATCAAGTTCATATGCACCAAACCCTAAATCAAACTCTAAAGAACCTAATCCAGATATATCGTTATCGTGAAAATCGAATCTGAGATCTTTCAGATCATATGCGCTAAGCTTTCCAAATTCAGCATCGAATTTATTATATAGCTTAACAATTCCATTATTTGATAAAACTGCAGGTTTCTTTAAAATAACCCTATAATCTTTACCGTTAGAGTCTCTTACAATATCAATAATTCTGACATAAGACTCCATATCTTTTTCTTTAATGTAATCGTTAACTGCAACATCGCCATGTTCGCTTGATTCTATAAACATTCCTTGGTTTTCTCCAGCTCCTCCTCGAAGAGTGTGAATTGACCAGTCAGTAAAGTCTATTATGTGGGCCCATAGGACCGCACCATCTGTTACAGTACTATTATTAGTATGCGACGGGACTGTACCTCCGCTAGTTCCTCCTAAGATTGTATAATAATGATTGCCTCCGTTAGTTACAAAGCTTCCAGGAACATAAACTGTAGATGTTGCCCACTGGGCACCAGTGCCAAGTCCCATAGCATTCTGCTTAGAGGTTATAATCTCAATAAAATCAACGAGATTATTATTATACACTCCAAACATCATCATGTTCCTGTCCTCGCCAACTACATAGCTTTCAATTATAAGATATTCACCAACAGAAGTTACTTCAACTCTACCCTCGTCAATTGTCTTTTTAATAGCATTTGATATTGCCACTGCAATTTGACTTAAAGTACCTTTATTTGAAAATGAATACCCAAAGGATTTACCCGCATCTAAACTAGAATCTGCCAAAATAGTGTAAGTACCCATATTATATAGGTCATCTTCCATCGTGAATCTATTACCTATGAAAAATCTATCAAGGTGGTTTGGAACGTCTTTAATTTTAATTCTAATAAAACTCTTGAAGCTCCGTGTATTTTCATCTATTGTAAGAGTGCCATGCTTTTTTGAGTAGCCCTTAAACGCATCTATGTCGGGTATATTTAGATTGATTTTGTTTTCATTACTCCCACGACTCTTATTTTTAATATGATATAAATTATAGTTCTTATCTTTTATATAATTCAATGTTGGTAAATTCAATTCACCATTGCCTGGAACCATGAACAGCTTTGACGCTTCGTCGGAAAGGCTTAGTCCTGATATATCGTAAACGCTAGTCGCACTATTATATAATAAGTGATTTGGGGTAACAGAAGACAATTTTAAACTTCCTTCTTTTATACTATCAACATATAAACCAAAGTATCTATATGTTTTATATTTTTCACCTGTAGTATCGTCAAACATAAACTCAAGGTTTAATATATTTGAAAACGCCAGTCCATTTCTTTCAAAACCCTCGGTTAGTAGCTGATTTTTATTTATTTCAAGATCATCCGTTCTAATATAATCATCAGCTAAATATTCTTCTTTATTAGCAAAGCCACCATATTTAACATCAATACCTCTATACATGCAGGGTTCTTCAGTATCAAAGTTAAATGTTAAGCCAGCAAAAGGCATTGTAATATCTTCAACATGATTTCTAATATACTCACCTATTTTTGATCTTCTACTTAAATCAAAGTTAGCAACGATTGTAGCGTTACCTAACATATCCATTATCTTTTCATTTTGCCCTAGATAAGAACTTGGATTTTGAATATTTTTTGATGTTGCTGTCTCTACTCGGTAAACAACAAAGTTTGATGGAATATCTTTAGTTAACCAAATTGGTGCAAGAAACCTGTACTGCTCGTCATATAGTTTAGTATCATTGAACTCGGCACCGTAATTATATTGGTTTTCAAACTGCTTAGAGTATTCATTGTACGTTGCAACATCAGAAAATTTGCGCATTACCTCAAACCTCTCGGTCATTGGCACATTTCCATAAAACCTAGAAAGATCCATTGAATACAATCCACTACTATCTAGTTTAAATCTTTTAAATTCACTAGATGCCAGTTGTTTTGTAGCACTAAATGAACTCAAGAATATACTTTCATTTGAGTCAACGACAATCTTAACGTTCGTTGTAAGTTTAGGGTTTGTTCGAAGTAATCCAAACGATTTATCCCTATCGCCGTTGTATGTAATGCTGGTGTTTAGTGTTGACATTCAGTATAACTCTTTTTTGCTATACTATATATATCAAAAGTATATTATCCAAAACTCTGTACTTGAGCAGATGGTATTGTGTTTAGATTATCTCCGACTGGTTTATATGATGAAGATACCTCAACATCAAAGCTAAACATATCTGCACCTGATGCTAGTATATCAATACCAATAGTTTTTGAATATGATATATTTGAAGGGCGCGAGGATAAACCACCAATAAGACCGTTACCAGTATTACCCGCTCCGTGATAGTCAGTCATTCTGTATTGCCAAACCAGGTCAACACTAACAGAGTTCTCATCCCCAAATTCAATTCGCTTTCTACCAAATTTATTATCCGCATCTACGGAAAGAGAGTTTTTGTCGATCGGTGAAATGTATAAGAATGCTCCACATGACTTGCCGCCTAATGTGAATTTATCATCGCTATCAAAAGATACTTTAGTAGCCCGTCTGTTTGAAATTTCTGCTTCGCTTGTAACACCCTTCGCTGTTAAATAAGCACATTGTTTATATGATCCAACCTCTGTTGATTGTAGTGTTGCGGCAGTCGGCATACCGACATATCCGTTTGATATAACACCTTGGACGTCGAGAACCTTGGCCTTTGGATGGTCTACGTGTATATATATGTTAGCGTCATACTTAAGATCACTAGGATCATTTCCTACTATCGGGGTTATAGGTTCTACTGTTTCCAAAGCGCCATTCCATATACCATATGTACCTACCGGGGTAGATGCCGAAAAATTAGCTAAACCGTCCCAATCTACTATATTTCCAGAATGATTAGGGCCTCCGGTTAAGCCATAATACTCAAGGTCAATTCCATGCTCAGTTTGAGTAAACCCCGATGTAGCAGAATTCACAGTTTGTGAGTATAGTTCCTTATCACCTGAGATATTCAAGTATCTAGAGTATATAAATTGGCCTCTAGTCTGTGACGATTGGCTAGGTAATCTATTAAACGCATTTAATGAATCTAAGTCTCCTGTTTCTACGTTTTGGTAACCCACTGGAACTAAATCGTATCTACCCTCCGATAGGTATGGTAAATTGTTTATGACTGTGCTGTCTATTGCACCAGATCCTAAACCAAAGAGCGAGGAGTTTGTAGATACCTGTGCAGCACTTGCTCTATTTCCATTTATTATTGAAATCAACTCAAGCTGAGTAGCTTTAGTATTGCTTAGTTCGATTCTAAAGTTTTTTGATATTATTTCGCCCTTGTGGCCAGTTTCGCTAGAAACATCTTCAGTGTAATATCCTCCAAATAGTTTTACAACTGAATTTGCTCGAACCGTTGTTGCGTTTCCAGCAGTATCTATAATCTTAACAACCAGTTTACCTATTGCGTTAGCGGCAGCAGTTTTTAATCTTTCAATCTCTAATTGCATCTCAACCAGCTTATCATATAATGATATCGGGCTTTGTTCTGGACTTAAAAAACCTGAAGCAATAGAAGAAGACGTGTGTGAAAAATCTTCGGTCATATCATCAATATGAGAATAAACTCCTTTAGCTTCAAGATCACTTATGATTTCTACTTTAATAGAATCTCTTTCGTTGCTTTCAACCATTCCAGTTACTGAATCTATTGAAAATTCTTCTGGAAACTCAACCTTTACAGGATCTGACCATTCAGATGTTATTGGATTTGCTGGATAACCTGCTTCTGAAACAGATTTAACCATTATTTCAACACTCTCTCCTGGTGATAATGAAATATCTAATGAATTAAAGTTAATAGCCTGTCCATCCTCTTCGCTTTCAAAATACCATTCATACGAACCAGTTTCTGCATTAAGCCTTCGTTTTTTAACTGAAGTTTCCTTTTCTATCCAGTTTGAAAAGGCACCAGTTTTAGTAACTTGGTTTGTAGAATCTGTAAACTCAATCTGCTCAATAGTCGAAGATTTACCATTACTTGATAAATATCTGTATCTTACAATAAATTGAATAACGTCCTGTGACATTTCTTCTCCATATGTTTTAGGAGCAGGTACAGCCCAAAACCCTCTAGTTCTAAACTTTGGCTTAATTGCAGAAACTTGAGTAGATTCTGCAGTAGCTTTTATATCGCTAACAATAGAGGCAAATAATTTAGAACTATCAGATCTTTTATTTATAAGTGAGGATAGCTCAGATTTATGTTGATTCTTTTCAACATTAGACTTAAATCGTCTAGTACGTAATAGAGTTCTTTTTTTAGTGATAGCTCCATCGGTCTTTTTAATAGACTGCTCTGCTGATTTCTTGTCAGCCTTAAGTTTTATAATCTTTTTAGTTGTTGTGTTATCTGTAAGATGTTTGTTAATTTGAACTACTTTAAAGTTTGCGGCATCAACAGTAGGAGCACTAGGTTTTAGAGCAACCGCTGCTGGTGGTATATAGTCAACTTTGAGACCTTTAATAAATTGTCCAAAATCAGCAACCTCATCTTTGTAGTATTTAGCAAGAGATATTTTATCTCCATTTTCAAGAGACATTTTAAGCGAGTTAGACCAAAACCCGATACCAGGTGAAAACTCATCTGCTGCTATTTTAGAAACAGGATCGATTGGCTTTATAAAAATAACTTGACGCTCGTTATATCCTATGTTTATTTCAATCTTAGCTCCGTTATCTATACCTTTATAAACCTTTAATTGTTTAGCACCAAGCTTAACAGACTCAAACCCTTCAATTAACTGAAGTTCAACTTGAGACTTAGAAGAATCAATACCTATTATTTTATATCTTGTAGAATATGCAGCAGAATTTACAGCTAAAGAATCACCAACCTTTAAAGTCTCAGTATCATTCATTGTTTTAGATGAATCTGAATAACTCAATTTATTTAAGGTGAATAACTTTATAGATTTGATACGACTCACTCCATCAACTATTTGAGTAACCTGAGTGTTAACTATATCTACAACGTCTAAGGCTCCAGAATATTGAAGACTTCTAATAGGCATGTCTATAATGTTAGAATCTAAATGGAATTTGACGTTCTCGCTTGATAATTTATTTTTGAATGCTGCATAATTTATACTGCTAGACGTATCGTAATTACTCTTAAACACCTCAACAGAATTTGTATCGGTATCGTCAAATAAATATCGTTCAACATAAACTCTTTCAGTTTCTATTGGTATTTGATTGTTAACATTTAACTCGATAGTTAGTAGCGGGTTTAAAAAGTCCTCGAAGAAATCGTTTAACTTTGTGTTAAATGCTACAGGTGCTGCAAGTGAAGTGATTGATTTTGAAGGTCCTTTAAGTTTTGAAGTATGTATTCTTCTATAAGAACCATCCTTAAGTCTAATATTTGTGTTAGCTGAGTCCAGTCCACTTATAGATTTCACGTTCGTATCGAGCCTTTCAATTTCTCTCTTGAGATAACCAAATGCTGGAATTTGAATAGGTTTCATTGTACCAGTCTTCTGATCATACAGGGTTATAACAACTGTTTGTTTATCAGTCGTTATAGCCTCATTGATTCGTTCAAACGTTTCTAATGAGTTTGTGTTTAGTTCTAGAAATTGTTCTAGTAGTTGTGATATTGAATTGTTAGCGCTCATATTTATTATCTAAGAATGTCGTATTCAAATGTTTTTGTTACTGCATCAACGCAGATAATTTCAATATAGTCTCTAATACTTAACCTATCAGATGCCGATATTGTTATTTTAGCATCTGTGTCCCACAACCCACTTGCTTTGTCTGTGAAGATTTTAATATTTTTAGTAGCTGCTAATTTCATATCATTTCTAAATGCTATTCGTAAAACTTGACCATCTGACCAACCGTTATTAGTATCGTCTAGGTATATATTAAGATTATCGTTAGTAGTACCTACGGTAGAGTGTATTCTTAATAAATTACTAAATGGCCTAACGCTGTGCCAAATACCTTTAGTTGATGCTTGATTGGGATTAAATAGATTTGTTGTTGTCATTTCCGCTCCAACGACGTTACTGCTAATATCATAAATATAACCGCCAGCAAGTGTATACCCATCATTAACGGCTTTTAGGTTTATAGTGTTATCCGCAGTAGACCTTGTTACCTCAATACCGCTATTCGCTGGTGTTTGTATCACGTCAGTGTTTACTTGAACTGAGGCCTCAATTTCACCAGATATTAATGAATTAATTCTATTATTAGCACTTGTTATAAGGTCTAATAATGATGTTGAGTCTGCATAATTTAACGATGCATTCTCTACATCAGTTTGTAGCTTTGTCATTTTAGTGCTAAGGTCTACTAGCTGAGGTGAGGTTAGCAACAGGGTCTCCATGCTGTCTAATCTTTCCACAATTTTAGTATATCTATCATTTGCTGACCTTAATAAACTAGCTGCGCTCTCAAGTGTTGAAGTTGTGTCGAAGAATAAATCCATAGAAAACGTGGTGTAGTCATTGATATTACTCTCGACTCCAACGTTATCAAGCGATGAATTAAATTTAACATTCAATTTCAAAGCATATGAATTACCGTTAAGACCTGTTATATCATTTGGTTTATTCTTAGTAAGCTCTGGTATATAAGATGCTTCACCTGAGGCTAGAAAGTTATCCAATAAAATAACTCCATATAAATTTGTAGCTTTTAATGCAGGGTTAGATTTTGAATATATGTCGTAATAAACTAAAACTGCGTTAAATCTAAAGTCTCCACCTCTTTTTGAATAATCGAATAAAGTATTTAGTTTAGTGTCACTTGCTATTTTAGCGTATGCTGAAGCCTCCCATTCAATACCGCAATGCTGCGCTGAATCTATAACTGACTCGTTAATATTGTATATTGCAGGTGCAGGGGTCCCAGGGACCTCGCGTTCTGCAATAGCCTCCATATTCAAGTTAGGGTCTGGATGGGTTTGACCGTCCCTACCATTTATATATTCGGTAAGAGGAGTATATGAAGTAGCAGTCGTATTATAGTTAGATTCTTTAAAAAGAATATTTGGAGTGTTTCCAACAGAAGATGGAACGTTTATAAAAATCTCGTTATATGTTTCTCCGCCATATTGCTTATCGTTTGAAACGTCTATATCGCCGATATATTTTACAACTCTAGAATATTGAGTGCCTGCCGTTGTTGAGTTATTCACCTCAACCAAATGACTTGATGAACTTGAGGCTACTGCCTCCTCTGATGTCGCAGCCCTAGCTCTAAATGCTCCAATTTCGTTTAAGTATTTAAAGAATATTTTCTCAGCATCTGATTGATAAAGAGCTACATCAAAGTCATCGTCAGTTAGAATATAATTCTCTAAGTTTAACGCATAGTTTTGAAAAGTTTGAGCAAAGTGAACATTGTCATCCGCGACTGTACCTGTATTATAAAAGCCCGCATTTCCTGAGCTACCTGCAGCAGCCACTAATTTATCAAATTGAATATAGTTATCTGCACCACTACCAGGAGTGTTAACTACTGGCAAATCAATCAAAGCAAACTTTGAGTATTCAAAGTTTATGTCTGGATTATAATATGCCCTAGTGAGGTCCTTTGCCGCGCTAGCGAAGGCGTACATGGTACCTCCCTGAGCTTTCGGTATTCTTATTAGTGGTGTAGCCATCTATTTATTTAGGTTTAATTTTTAATATTATGCTAGTGTAGCAGCTCCATAAGATAGAACGCTCCATTTTGAGTTAATGTACCTTAAAGTAACAGTGTCTTTACCTATCACACCAACCGTTAATGCTATGGTAGTAACTCCGCCACCGCCTCCGCCAGCCGGTGTCAATGTTAATATCTGGCTAGTTGTTCCAACTGCTTTAATCACAACCTCCTGTCCCTCATCACCAGCGTTTACAGCAAGCGCTAAAGCACTTGTGAGTGTTACTTGATATGTTGAGTGGTCCCAATTACCTGCAGTAGGTAGAGTGGTTCCAGCAGCATTAACTGAATGAACTAATTTACCACTGTTAGTAACTCCACTTAATGAAGATTGGCCCGTAGCAGTAAGAGTTCCCGTAGCAGTGATATTCCCTGTCGCGGTAACAGTAGCGACGGCTACTGTTCCGCCAAGAGTAAGATTCCCTGCAGATATGCCGAAGAAAACAGCGATGCTTGAAAGTTCTGTGTTTAGGTTATCGAAATTATCGTTTATGTTTAACCTAGAGGAAGATATACTGTCTGTTCCTTTGATTGTATAAATAGTTGCCATAGTTTTATTTTATTGTTAATATGTTTTTTGTCGTTTCCATTTTGTTCCCGTTTACGTCGGTTAATTTCAAGCCAATCGTGTAATCTCCTTTTTCGTCAAACACATATGTCAGCCATCTATTATTATAGTATATATCTGTGATTTTTTTGTTATTATTTTTGATAGACCATTCATGCGTTTTAATTCCTGGTACCTTTGAATTATCAAACGAGAACGTAAAATGGTTTAGCTTATTGTATATATCATGTTGATTTATTACCTTAGTATCGACGTATGATGGGTTATAACTTGAGTGTAAATTATGGTGTGTTACAGCTACCCTATGATAGATTTGATGTGGTGTGATTCCGTTAGCATCAACAACGCTTTGAAATGTAGTAAAGTCTTTTTTCGCAACAGCAAGAATATATTTACAAGTATCAGTACCTTGGTCAGCAATGTCGCCATCTGCATTTGTATCTTCAATCACTAAGTTATATGTGAATTGAGAAAGCCAAGGGTTTGCTGTAGAAGTAAGTGCATTTAGTTCGGTTTCAACAAGAGTCCATTTTGTAATATCAGTAATAGAATTTGGGTAATTTAGTACTGTATATGCATCAGTAACTCCGCCCGCTGTCGCAACTATCCTGTTTTTGTGATTGGTGTCTGGGGGTTGGCCTGAACCACCATATGTAAAATTTATTTTAAACGCTGCTAGCATGTCACTACCAACTCGCATCATGTCCCAAGACATGGTCTCTCCGTCATTCCAATCGTGCTTTTTCATATTCTTATATGTATAAGGTCCTGCAGTTTCAGAAAAACCACTAGTGCTTGTAGTATCTTCTTGTCTTACGACAGTAGAGTGTTGCCAGTTATTATCGCTATTCATATAGTTTGCCCTATCCAATGTAAGGTAATATGAGCCTACAAAATCTTGAACTTCAAATGTATTTTCAGCTGCAGTATCCCAGTCTGCTCCCGCAGTCGACCACAAGTACTTATGGTACCCGTTCCAATTTAATACAGGAGATTTTGATTGTGTTATACCATAGGTTTCAACCTCTTTAGATTTTACCTCTATCGCATCTTTATCAAACTTAACGCTGCGAACATTATACAAATCATAGAAAGCAAGCTCAACACTATATTTACCAGTGTATGGTAGTGTTAATAGAAATTCACGGTAGCCTTTAGGATTTGGCGTGTTACTTGGATTAGCATCATCTACATCATTTGAGATAGGACCTCTAAATGTTCTATCATAGCCATTAGGTCCTATTAACCTCCATTCAATCTCATATATATTTCTATGCCACCACTTATCCCATGTAAAACCGTTAGTAAAAGGAATCCAATTCGTTCCGTCAAAATATAATTGAGCGTATACACCGCTTGTATTTTGTAACACGAGTTGGCCAATTTCTGAATTTGCTGAAGTTGGTAATGAGCCTGCTGCTAGAATTCCATGGGTAATGTCCATGCCATCATTAGCATCATCATATGTCGCTTCACAATCTTCCCAAGTATCTTTAAATGAATTAGCCTTTAATATGATTGGGCATCCTACTGGTATGTCTAAATCTGAAAATGTAGACATATCAGTCTCCTCATACACGCCATAAAAAGATTCAATCGATGCTTTTGTAGTCGGCCAAATCGTTGCGAGTTCTTTAATTGAAACGTTTGTGATTGAGCCAACAAAGTCAGATTGCGCTTGTATGTATAAAGTTGTTGAAGAAGAAGATAATCCACTAAAGTCATACGTTCCACTTGATGTTATCGTAATCGTTTGAGATGGTGTACCAGTATAGACGTACAAAGTTCCAGCAGTTACAATAACATCTAAAGTAGTTTTGTATGAATTACTAATTGTATAAACAACTTGGTAAAGGTTTGAATTAGAGACTTGCGTTCCGTCACATACTGCTTTACTATCTCCAATACTCCACCCCGTGCCAAGTGTCCAATCCGCACCGAGTTCTTTAACGGATACATCTTTAATTTCAAACGTACTACCTACTTCACCGCCGAAATTTATTTTATCATACGAACCCCCTACTGTATAAAGAGGTTGATAATAAGTGTAGGTAACAAAATCAGATGTAATCACTTGGCTGAATGGTTGTGAGTACATTAAACCGCTATGTAATTTACCTGTTCCAGCTGTCTTCTTGGCTGTAAAAGTTACTTTATACGCTTTTGCTGCTGATAATGTTGATGATATAGTTTGGAAAACAGCCCAGTTATTTCCTGACGATGACAGAGTCCCCATTCCCACAACAGTAGCATATCCATCACTCAATGTGGAACTCCCTTGTATATTCCACGATGATGTCCCATTGGGAAAAGAGCCATCAGTTACTAACTCGTCACCCGTAGCACTAAAGTTTCCATTCTTCAACAGCTCAACTCCATTTTCAAGTTCTTCAAAATCTTGTCCTTTTCCTGTTAGGTATGGGCTTACCTTTCTTAAGTCTTCTAAATAAAGGCCTCTATCTGGGAAAACTTCATATCCAACATCTATACCTTCATTTACTGTTGAAATATTCTGTTGATTATTCCATGTATTTATATTAAATTGAGAAAAGTAATCTCCCTCTCCGACAATGTCTACGATTTTAGCTTGCATCGGTATATAGCTCTTTTGCAACCTATTTTTAAGACCATATAATTTAATTAAAACCTCATCGGGTGAAAAGTCGAGTGCCTCTTTAACCTTAGGGATGTCCCATTCATCGTACTCTCCAGTAGCATTATTTAGCCTATATACTAATGAAAATCTCGAAGTCTTTTTTAGATTCGAGTTTGGAAGTTGGCTTGTTGAATTTTTAGCGGCTAAGAATCCTTTAACATCTTGATTTGGAATAGCAACTGCTTTTAATTTACCGAAGTTTTCAGCAGTTTCATTTATGTTCAACCAATATTCAGTAAGAGTTATATTCTCGTAACCAAAATATTTTATAGCATTTAAAAGAGCCTTATACGTACCAATAAATGGTTTAATATTTGCAGCCTCTAAAAGAAGTTCTCTTCTCTTTCTATTTATAAGTTTCCAATCTGGACTTGACTCTCTAATATCAGCATCTTCAAATACAAAGTGATCAGTCGGCGAAAGCGACATGCCAATATTTGAAAGTAATGTCTCTAATCTCTCGTCTTCTCCAACAGTTTCACCGTATACTCTAATTGTAGCAATATTGTCTACTATTGTGCCAGCAGCATTTATCTCATTTATTAGTAATGTCCTTTTATGATATGTCTCTTCATCAGATTTTAAGGCAACATTTATTTGGATTGGCTCGCTCTTTAAAGAGCTTGAAACTATACGAAAACCATCTCCATCCTCTGAAGTCGATGTCCCTGTCGCTAATCTTGTTTTAAGTTGAGACTTATCCGTTTTGATATATAGTTCTCCATCCTCCATGGTTGAACTATATAGTATTATATTTTCGCTAGAATCATATTCATTTTGAAAGCTAACCTGAATATTATCATTAGTAGAGGATGCCTCAGCGAGAGGAGTAACATATTTGGTTTCACCTAAGCTACCAATAGTTTCTTGCAATATATAAACCGTTAAGGTTTCATAAAGACCTGTAGAAACTTCAGGTAAATATACAATACCCTGCCATGTCTCTTCAGTAGAGTCATATGTTAGATTCAGCTCATCTGAATTACTATCAAAGAATTTAAGATTCGAATACTTAGCCATTATCTAACGTTTTTATAGTCTTTTTTTACAGTGAAAGATTTGAACACCTTTACTGAATTTACTCCGTCGACCCAGTTAGCAACAACAAACTGAATATAAGATATGAAATCAAACATCTGATTGTTTCTAAAAATATGCGACGATAATGCATTCTTAAGTATATTTGTTCTGTAATTATTAGGAAGATGCTTCCTGTTATCAGCAACGGTATCAGTTATTTGGTATACTTTTGAACGCCTACTCTTAAATAAATTATCGGTTAACTTAGCCATTATATGCTTTTTCTATTTTTTGACTGTATCTTTCGGAATGTTGTATTAGGTACAGAAGGCTCATCAAAGTAAACTGAAAGAGCTCCCATTTCTCCAAGAACTGCTTTATCATCCACCATAATACCATCCCTATCTAACCAGCCGCCTCTAAACAGGGCGACCTCGTCTTTTTCTAATAGAATATCTCCAAATGAATCTAAGTTTATAACATTTTCTGGTAGTGCAGCTCCAGGTTCAAAATTAATAATTCTTGAACTGACCGTTCTTTTAAAGAATACAAACTTTTGTTTTCCATTACCTATGTCTTCAAGGACTGGGGTTGACGGAGTAACTGTAACAGTTTCAGAAGTATAATATCCGTTTCTCCTAACCTCTTCTTCAGCCTTACTTGTAAATCTGACGTTTACAGAATCTATACCCTCAACACCCTCTAAAATAGCAACAATGTCGGATTTTGGTAATCTATCTCTTCTAGTTATATTAATCAAGTAATCAGAAATGCTAGATCTTATATTGTTAAAAATAGTATGCTTGTCATATCCTTCAAAATACCTTACCTTAATATCCATTCTAAAATATTGAGGAGATGGTTGAACAATCTTAACCTCAGAAGTAAGCATTTGTCTGCCTGAATTTTCAAGTAAGGTCAATATTGAATTGTTTTCCTCTGCACTAAAGAAGAATTCATCTGGTTCAAAACTAAAATAATCCTTGTTTCCACTTATCTTACGCTTAACATCAGGTAACATAAACAGGTATATTACATTGTCATCATCTAAATAGCCATCATCTGTAGTATTGTACGCGTCTAAATAAGAGAACATACCATACTTGGCTAAAAATGCCTCATAATTATCAGGTGTTGCTAATACAAAAGAGTGTGATTGTAGTGGTGCGATAAGTTTTGTAAGCTCTATACTTTCTGGATTTGAACCCAGCATAGGAGCAACAGATACATCAGCAACCATAAGCTCATTTAGGTCATATGAGTTTCCAACGCTATCAAATCCTTCCTCAACAAACTTAAACGTCAAGTTTTTATGATTAACTAGATTGCCATTAGCTCCTTCAGTTGTAACATAAGTTATCTCTATAGAACTTCCAGAAGGCGGAACGTTACCAAAGCTTCCATTTCCAAAATAAATATCCAATCCACCAGTTATACCAGTTTTAACTATAAAGCCGTTAGTACTTACCTTCATATCATATATAGAATCAAACTTCTCCCAAGGCAGAGCGTTTACCGAAACCTTTACTGCGTTATGATCTGTATTTCCCTTTGTTATAATGTTAAATGATTGAAACTTTTCACCGGTACCGGTTACTGTCTGTGATTCCATAGTTCCTTGTATTATAGGAATTCTTATTTCTGTGTTTGAATCTTTCGCTATTCTAAATTTATCTGAGTTTGTTAGCATTGTATATTTTAAACCGTTAGCCTCCATCTTAATCATAGAATTTGGTAATATATTTATAGCATCACCAGCAACCTCATCGAGCGATGATGGATTTAATCTAATTTTGATTTCTCCAGTAGCTGAAGAACCTCTAAACGGATCATGTCCAGCCAGCCTAGATAAACCATAAACAGATTCCTTATGCTGTGCCGTTAATATGTTTTGCTCTACCATAGCATTTTCAATATAGTAGAAAATAAATGTTGTAAGTTCGTTTAACACGTTTAGTATCTGTGCAAACGGAGATGCTGAGGTAAATAGAGTGCCTGCTCTATCATACACCCTACTGATAAATGATTGCGTATCATCTATCATTTCAACTGTCTTGATTCTAGACTTTTCTAAAAATTTGAATTCTGCCATTTTAATTTCTTAATAATTTATATATAGAGGCCAACTTGATATCTAGAATCAACTACGATACTAATAAATACTAAGTGCCTGTCAACCTCATCAGTAAAATCAACAGTTACATCTACTTTATATTTTTTTGATAGTGGTACAAATCTTGAGATAGCATCCTTAATCACACCCACTAGCATATTGTCATTATATCTAAACGAATATACATAATCATCTAAATTTAAACCAAAGTCAGGATCTCCAAGAACCGAACCCTTTGTTGTAAATAATAAAGTCTCTATTTGAATCAATATCTCCGAAATATCTCCATCAATTTCCATCTGACTTATATCAAACCTAGGGTCTCCATCTTTCTTTATGTAAAATTCCATATAACTATATATCCTATTTATGAGTGCATCATCCAGTCAGTTCCTTCATCAAATGCTATTTCTTCTATTATTGTTTCAAGTTCAGACTCTCCAAGACTTTGGATAGCATCTGCGTTTACAGAAACATTACCTGGTAATTGAAACTCAAAAATATTTAATTTATTACCTAAAGAAATCTTAACTTTTGCAGCAACGTATCTAAAGAATAGCTCATCTTCATATAATGCACAGTCTGGAATAGTTTCATAAACCTCTAAAATAACATCTGTCGTTGGTGTTTCACCAGTAAACCTTAAAGCTCTATTAAGTCTATTATAATCGAAGCTATATGGGTTATTTAATATTTGTCTAGCCAAATCAAAGAATTTCTGGTTAATGACGTAATATTCTAAAGCCTCAGCAGATCCTGCAGTTCCAGAATTACCATACATATTTGCCGCAAACATTCTTTCTACTGAAAAATCTCCTTCAGTAAAATTAATGTCTCCGCTTAAACTGCTTGCATTTGTCTTATGGACTCCAAATATAGAATATATGCCTTCTGGCATATTTATAGTTCTTGATGCTTTAAAATATGCTGTACTGAAGGCAGCCTTAGGAATTACAAGGAAATTCTCTTGAACAGAGTACTCATATTTTTTATAGAACCATTTTCTAGCTCTTTTAATTATGTTTGTAACCTCTGCAGTAGGAAGATGCATAGGAATCATGCACGACCCTGTGATTTCATCAGCCAACTCCTTTACAAAGTCACCCTCACATGTACTTCCGAAATCATGTTCAGTTACCATACCTGTATCACCTCCTAAAAATATATTACTCATCTCTTTTTATTATTTTTATACCTCAACATACCTGAGTTTCTCAGTGCCGTCAAATCTTGCTCTTTTTTTATCATAAGTACCCTCTCTAAAAATACCATTTATCATTTTACCTTTGAACATTCCTCTACCATATACATAACAGTCTTTAGCTGTCGAATTAACGCTGACATAGCAACTTTTAAGTTTTGTCGAAGATATTTTGGCGCTATTGTAGAAATTACAACCAAGAACATCTGAGCCATCAAGGTTACCCCCAAATATATCACAGTTTTCTAACTCTCCGCGAATATCACAATTAATAAAATCATAACCATCAAGACTAACACAATAGGAAAGTTCTCCTTCATTGACTTGAACCCTACCAGTATCAGTGTCATAGTTTATATGTCCCTTTTTAAGAGCTCCATGAGTAAACAATCTTAGTACTCTTTTTTGGATATTAGCCCAATGAAGGTCTATTATCTGTTTATCCTTATGCAAGTCTACTGTGAAATTAACATTCTTCCATTTCTTCTCTATGACGCTGCTATCAAGCCTAGCATCTATAATTCTTCTATTATTCGATAAAATCCTTTTAAGTTCTATCGCATTAGAACCGCTAAACCATTTATCCTCAGTACTTTTCCATAATTGAACTAAGAACGAATCTAATAAATGCAATACCTTAGCTGTTTTCTTTTCCCAATCCTTACCGCCAATATATCTAAACTCAAGATAATTGCTTGTTCTTTTCTCAAAGTTTACACCATAGTATTTTGAATTAGGGAATGTGAAATTATTTTCGTCAATTAAATCACCATCAATATTAAATGTTTCAGAATTTGGAATTACAAACTTAATTGATTTAGCGTATGCTGAATTTTCTCTTTTTGGAAATAAATCAAATACAACGTCTTCATCAAAGTCTAATATAAACTTAAGAACATTCATGTTAATAATTCTCCTGCTATTGTTTGTTTTGTCAGGATCAAATGAAAGATTTAAGTGGATTGATGACATGTCGTTTGTAAAGCCATTATCTTTAATCCATTGACAAACTCGTATAATCATAAGTCTAGCAGTCTTATAATCCTGGGCACCGGTGACAAGCTCCATAAGCTTCTCTCCTCCACTCATATCAGGTTCTATCTTAAACTCTTCTTCAGTAGGAACAAAATCGCTATGCGCCTTATCCTCAACTCTAATCTTTTTAGAAAGTAGGGTTGCAAGTTCTCTTGCTGTAGTTTTAATGTCCTTGTTCGAATAAAATTCAAACTCTACACCAACCATACATTTGGATAATATTTCAGCGTCTTTAAATCGATTCATTTGAGTTTATATAACTTGAGTTGATTTATATATCTTAGTTTTTGAACATAAAAAATCCCGCTCTTTCGAACGGGATTAAATTATTATAAGACGAAGTGTATACTATAACTACTTGCCTGCTCCAGCAACCTTCTTAGCAATAGCATCCTTTGCAGCATCAGTAGCAACATCAGTAGCAATTTTAGCCAGTGCATTTTCAACTAATTCTTTAGCAGCTCCCATAAACCCTTCAGAAGTATGTGAATCATCGTCATCTGCATGATATACTTCAGCAGAAGCTGAAATCAAATTAACTAATTCTTTAGGCTCGGGAACTAAACCCTCGTTATACTTTTCAGATACCTTACTGGCAATTGCCGAAGCCGCCGCTTGTCTTGCCGCCATCGCTACTAGTGGAGCTATTTCATCTACCTTATCGGTTGATTTAAGCTCTTCTCTAATGATTTCTCTTAATTTTTGTTCTGTTAGTTTCATGTTTTAATAATTTTGTTTTGTTTATTGTTAATCTATATATCTATTATAATTCCATAAAAACTTTACGAGTCTCCTCATCGATTCTCGTGACTGTGACTGTGATGTCTTCTCCTTTATTTAAACTATTCAAATCAAATCCTTCAGGGAATTCAGACACATGCAGTAAACCTACAAGGCCTTCTCCAATATCAACAAAGGCGCCATAATCTTTTACAGATCTGATCTTTCCAGTTATGTCAATTGGCGTTTTAAACCTCTCTGAAGCGTTGTACCATGGATCGCTAACAGGCTCCACTGGTTTTTGAGACAGTGTAATCTTATTTTCAGATATAATTTTCTTAATGAAGAATTCAATCTCTTCTCCAGGCTTAACATCTCTAGAACGATGTCTCTTTGTTGTTTCCTCATCTAAATCGTTTATGTGAATCATACCAGTTAAGCACTCGTTAAACTCACAGAATACTCCAAACTTAGCAGATCCAGTAACAATACCTCTAACAACCACACCATTTTCATATTCTTGTATTTCAGCAATTTTAGTAGGAATCATAGCCTTTAAATACTCTCTATGAGAAACAACAATAGTCCCTCTTTCTGGAGAGTAGTTCATGGGAACGACATACATTTCAGTGTCCAGTATAGACTCAAAGTCATGTAGTTTATTGATTCCAGCCAAAGAACCTGGCATAAAGCACTCTATACCCTGTATCTCTACAATATAACCTCCACCTGGAATCAAGCTTTTTACAGTAGCATTATACGCAGTTTTAGAATTCTCTACGCTATCAAGTATCTCATCAAATATAGCTCGTTTAAAACCAGCTTCAATAGAACCCAATATGTACTTTTTCTGTTTAGAACCACTAGACTCTATGATTTGCACGTTAACCTTCTCGCCAACTTTGAGTAATTCCTTGTACTCTTCTGATTCTTTTGCCATATCAATATATACGTCATCTCTAGCCCCAATGTTAATTCTACACCACTCAACATCAATAGAACTTACGGTTCCTTCATACGACTTGTTTAGTCGAACGTCGATTACTCTGTTGTGCTCACTAAAATCTTGGTCATACAACTTTGCGGCTTCTTTGGCGTATGGTTCGGTACAATATAACTTTATACCATTATTTGCTTTTGCATTGCTACGCCTTACTGATGGACAATCTGCTTCGTGCGCTGCCCAGTCGAAGTCTGGGTCGGGTGTGTTGTAATCTACAACGGTTTCCTTTGACATTTTTTGTTTTTTTAAGGGTTATTTAATTTGTAATATCGTAGTATATATATCTAATTTTTAGAAGACATTTGGCACAAAACCAATCATAGGTATATATGGAACGAATGGAACTGGAATACCTCCTAAGTAAATAAACTTGAGAGACATTAGGTGTCTGGCGTATGCTAATGAAAGAGCAGTAGCAACCATCTGTCCAGCCTCTCGTTTATTATTAGAATCTTTACCCGCGTTTAATGCCTTTCTAATCCCCTCCGCCAACTTCTTTTTATTACCCAAGTAGACTGGGATATATTTACCGCCTAATGGACTTGATGATATGCAAGGTGGGGCTGGCGGCATAGTAGATAGCGGCTGTGCAGCAGTAGACTTCCAATAATCTATAGTAGCAGCAGCAAGTAATTCATATGGATCCTCTCCAGTTTCTCCAGCTTCGATATCTGCAAGAGCGTCTACGGTTCTCTGTCTAGTAAACATATAAGGCGCTCCTCTATTTTTTTTACTAACAACGTCGTCAGCGCTTTGAACATCTTCAATCTTGCCCCACTTATTTTTAAGTTCAGCATTAATATACCGACTCTTGACTAAGTCCTCACCCCAATCCGAAGATGTTTTTAAACCAGACCTACCTGAAAAATATGTTATAAATTCTTTTGTCATAATGGGAGAAACATTATAGTCATCAGAATCGTTATCTTCGTCAAACTCCTCCTGCACAACTCTAATTCTAAAATCTTTTGCACCTATATTATATTCCATGTTAGGTGGTAGTCCATTAGCAGCACCAAATATTTCAGCAACTGTTTCTAATTCATATGATACTCTAAGTTTTTCAAGCGTTTTCGACTTTACGCTATCAATAAGAAATTCTGCATCATACCCATTAGCAGTAATAGATTCTAACAAGCTATCCTTAAAAGCTAATCTTCTATTATTAAGACTTGTGTCCTGTGTAGATGTTTGCCAAGAATTAAAGCTGGAAATCCATAGATACATATCTTCACGTTTACTTCCGCTGCCTTCTAAGAGAAAAGAGAATAAAATCCTATTTGATATTATATTAGATAGCTCCTCTATTGTTTCACCTCCATATAAACGAAACTCAAAATATTTATATGTATATAAATCATAAGTAGAACCATATTCATTTAAAAATATAGCCATTTCTTCAGGGTCTATTACAGGTTCAGGTACTTCAGTAGTATCAGGATCTGCATACTCTGGATCTGGTTCAGCTGGGCTTGGATTATTTGGATCGCTTTTCTTGCCGCTAAACGCTATTTCTTTTCCAGAAGAATCTACTTGATTATTATTTGGAATATCTGGCTGTGTATCACGTGCGCCATCTCCTGTTGTGTCTTCACCAAGAAGTCTTTTAAATTGTGCCTTATATGAATCAACTAGCGGGTTTATGAGTCCAGCTTCGTGAGATTGTCCATATACTGTTGTTGAGGTTCCTACTGCAGAAAAATATTCATTAGCTACGAATTCTCCAAATGCTTCTGCTCCCGCATCTGCAGTCGGTTCATTAGAAGCAACTTCGTCAACTATAAAATCAGTGACATTTGTTATAAATGTTGACCAGTTTGCGGGCATTATTCGTTAGCATTTGTAGACTTACTGTCTTGTTGATAATTTCTATGTTTTGAAGTGCTTGATGCCTTAAACGATATGGCTTCAGTTGATGGACTTGAAGGTCCTGTTCCTGTCGGATGGATGTGTTTTGCATAATCATCTATAAAATCAGTAAGAAACTTTTCTAAACTTCCACCGCGCACTGCAGGTTGACTAGTATTACCCATATCATTGAAGTCATCTCCTTCTGGGGTTGCTATATAAATGTTAGCGCCATATAAAAATATCTTACCGTCATCAGATAATCTAATAAGTGGCTCAGAATTTTTACCGTCCTTTCCATGTGCTATAACTAAGCCATCAACATCTGATTGATATATCCTAATATTTCGCTTAGCATCATATACCAGGGAAACTACATTTTCAGGTTCTCCTGAAGAATCTAGCACCTCACCCTTAAGTTCTTTATTTTGATTGATTTGAAACCAATATTCTGGGTGGTATATATTTCCGTTGTCGAACCTAACAGCAACGACGTCGCCTATATTGGGAGCGTGGTGAGAGCCTACATTATCTCTATTCATAGGAGTTGCCCATGGGATATTATCAGTTTCTAATAAGTCAAACTTACCAAACACCCTTACTCTGCATCTTCCAAGATTATCAGGGTCGACGTTATCTACGACTTCACCAAGCCAATGAGTATCTCTTAAATTATCTTTATATAGTTCATTCATCACCCGTGAATATTCCCTAAGTTATTATTACCACCTGTTCCGGAATTATTTGTATTAGAGTCTGCATTAATGTTTTCACCGACTTTTAAACCAGCTACTGCGCTTTGGTCGAAGGCGTCCTGTACTGTCGCACCTGGAGTAAGTCCAAAAATATTTTCTGGAATATTATCTGAAAGAGTACTTATATCAGTGGCGCTGTCGACACCTGCGACCGTATTAGCGTATATGTTCTCAAAGTTTGGAACGTTTGCCCGGTATATGTCACTGCCTAATTGCCTGACCTGTTGCTTCTTCTTTTCCATAAACAATGCAGCATCATCAGCGAAACGATCGCCCAACTCATCAATCTTATTTCCTATCTTATCCCCAATAAGACCGCCAAAATCTTTTGCGTCATATGCTTTTGATTCTTCTGCAGTTGCTGGTGAAAGTCTAGCAGTGTCGTTTTCAGCTTCGACTATAGTTCCACTAAGAACTCTAGCTGAAACCTTGCCTACGTTCTCATAAGTGAATGCAATCTCAGATGCTGCAAAACCTTCTGGCGATTTCTGTAGATCTGCAAATTGTGCAGTACCTGTAGTCATATCCCATTCACAGTTACCTAATTCAAACATGAAAAAGGGTCTACTATCGGATCCACTAATATCAGCATTTGCATTCTTGACATCAAGTGAAGGGTTAAACGCATCTTTAAGGTTACTTTCTCCTCCTACTGAATCCTTGGCAGCATTTTTATCAAAGCCTAGCGAAGGTGCAATTTTTGATAGGTTTTTAATTGGCCTAACCTCAGTTACATATACCCAAACTCTAAACTTACGTAAATTGCATGGAAGTATATAAGACCATTTTGCCTCATCAAAAACAGCAGTTCTATATAGATACATTAAACCCGCAATAGTTAAATCAAGAGATTCTAATGTTCCAATTGTTAGTTTCGATTCATCACCGCCTCTATATGGTTTGTTTGGGTTGTATTTTTGAAGAGCATCGATTCCAGACAAAGACTGCCAATACCATGGCATCTCTTGATTTATTTTCTTTAAAGTCAATATGAAATCATCAAGAGCTTTCAATCTAGGTCCGTAACCGTTGCTGTATTCTGCATGTGACTGAATTGGTGCCTCCTTTCCATCAGCATCTGTGTTTTGCTTTATAAATGCTCTTGCAGCTCCAGATAAAAGTGGAGAAGAAGAACCGTCCGTGAAATCGAACATAAGAGCAAACGAAAGATACGTTGGATCAGAATATTGATTATTCTTACCTAAATTATATCCTTTTCTAAAATCGTTAAATGTGCTAAAGTCTGACATATACTTATATATTCTATTTTATTAGGCTACAAATGCAGCGCTTCTTATACCTGGATGTGAGGCTTCTAAGTTTAAAAACCCTTCTTCCTTTAACTCATCAATAGAAGAAGCAAAACTAGTTGAGCTTCTACCTATTTCGGTTCCAGTTTTATAGAATACCACGGTATTCTTCGGGCCTAAAGACTCTACGGTATAAGTGAACTCTGATTGTTCTACAAATATCGTGTCTACTGGTATACGTACAGTAGGAGCATCTCCTCCACTGATAATAATATCTCCAATTGCGCCTTCATCAATAGCATCTCCCACATATACTTCAATATCTATATCGATCTCTCCCTCTGGTAGATCTGGAAATTCAGCGGGTTGAAAGCTCCAGTCTATATTTCCTGTATTTTTATCAGATCCAGGAAGTTGGAAATCGAAATAAATATCAGACCCAGGCATTCTAACGGTCAATGAGAAAACGCCTAAACCTTTCGCTTTAACATTTATTAATCTTGCATCAGAATCTCCGCCTTCAACTGATTCAAAGCTTAACGGCGTGATCGGCGTAACCGTTATTATTGTTTCTTCAACCACTTCTTCAACCACCTCTTCAACCACTTCTTCAACCACTTCTTCAACCACTTCTTCAACCACCGGAGGTATTGGTTCTGGAGTTGACGTATCCATTGGCTTTGAGTCTAATAGTGCGCCGTCTAAATTATTAATTCTGCTATCCCACTCTCTTCTGAGCAATGTAAGCTTTTGTTTTATAGCACCGTCCTTAGCGTTGTATATGTATTGAATTCCCCCAACGATATAATACCCAGTCAAGAATGAATTTATCTTCTGTTCTCCGTTTGCTGATTCGCTACCATCAGTATTGCCAGTATTATCAAACCCTTCCTCTTCCTTTTTATCTTCCACTCCATCAGAACTTAATTTTTGATTAATACCCTCTGTAAATATTATTATAGGCAATTTTTGGTATCTATATATTGCTGGATTAAAAACTGACAACTCAACCTCCAGTTTTAATTTATCAAGCTCTAACATATTTTGTTTATTATGCAGCTCTGCAAATTTCCAGTTTGGGTGTGTGTTGTTTACGCTAAAACTATTACAAGATCTTCCAGTGTATTTGTATTTAATCTCATCAAGGTATCTATCCTCTCCTCTCCTACCCTTTAAAGGTTCTTCAATATCAGATATCGTATCGCTAGAAATAGCCTCGATGTCAGCTCTAATTTCTCCAAGTCCGCCATTATCATGCATTGGGTTATCTTCATAATATTGCAAAACTCTTTTATATCCATGCGTTCTAGCAACTTTACCAGAACCATACTTAAGCGCAAATTTAGATATATGAGTATTTGAACCCTCTGCAGCATCAAGCGTAGTTAATACAAGTGCAGCTGTCATCTCATCATCAGGCTCTCCAGCATTCTCATCGTATCTTTCAGCAAAATTGGCAAATGAAATATCTACGCCATCTTCTGCGTTTATAGCCTTGTTTACATCAACATATGTTAAGTAGTAGTATGGATCGATAGAATATGTTTGAAAACTATCATCACTTATATAAGAGTGCTCGACTGTTTCCTTGATGGCTTCAGATATAGTTATAAATGGAACAACAAGCTCCATTAAATCTTCAGCGTTTGGTGAATCAATGTTAGATGCAAAACCTAAACCAATATCAGTTGCTATCAATTCTAAATGGTCTAATGAACTTCCTTCTTCATATGTTTTACATTTTTCAGCAAATAAACCAGGTATTTTCATGACACCGCTAAAGGTATACTTAGCACCACTTTCAGATTGTTCTTTAGCCGGCTTTGGAACGCTTAATACCTTCTCAATATCGAAATCAATTCTAATATCCTTATATGTCGAGGTCTGCCTTGATGCGATTCTAAGACTTAATACGTCTCCACTTCTTGGGTAATTATCAACTATGAAATATCCAGAACTATCAGTGATTGTGACTGTGATTTTAGGCAATACTCCGTTCATGTCGAGAATCATGGTTTTTATGTCAGCTTCTCCGAATACATAACCATTTATGTGTACTAAGGGAGCTCTACCTCCCAAGTCTTTAGAAATATTAGCCTTTCCGTCCTCTTCACCGTATGACTTAAATTGCAAATCATCAAGTGCGATAGTCGGCTCAGTTCTAGTTAAAATTTGCCTATCTAATCCCATCTATCGTAAACTTTGCTTATTATCCTGAGTTTTATTATCCTGAGTTTTATTAACCTTAGCCGCTTTATATTTTTTAAATGCAGTTGGGTTAAGAGATATTTTACCATTTCCAACTGAAATATTACTATCACCAGGTTTTAATATATTAGGTGGGGCAGGAACGCTTGATCCGGTTGCTTTTTTCTCAGCCTTATCTTTAAGATATTTAACTCTCTTTACGTCTTCCTCAGTAAGTCTTTTGGTTTCTAAGAATTGAGCCTTAACTTCATTAAGTTCAGGAATATCGAACCCTACTAGCTCTTTCCAGTTTCTCATACCAATCGATCTGTCTGGAATCATAATTATATCACCTTCAACAAATGAAAACGGATTTGATATATTATTAAACTTTAATATGACATCTCCCATTGCGTTTGTACCATACTCATGCAGAGATATTAAATCTACTCGACATACCTCGTCAGATGTGACATAATGCTCAATGTACTTAGAACCCTCAATCTGGTCAAACAACAAGGAGGGTTTAACAATATTTAGTACACCGTCCGTAGTCTTTTTATTTAAACTTTTAAAATCCATTATCCATTTGTAATTTTCATAAACTCTTTAACAGTATTCTTATTACCCATCTCTCTTCCATAAACATCAACATCGGTAACCGCATCTGCGTCAACTCCATCAATAGGTTGTAGGTAAAATCTACCCTTGCCACAGTTAAACATTGATTCGATATCAGCCTTGTCTCTAGGTCTACCTGGTTTTAATGTTACCGTTACCACCATTCTTTCAGGAAAATCTTGTATACCAAGAGGACCTTCAAATGATATATCAGTATTCTCGCAGCAAAGATTTCCAATAACAGCCATTGGGTTTAGAGGATTTCCGATTGTTAAGTGCCATTGTCCTGTTGGATTTCCGCTTAAAAATGCAGCAACGGCCTGCCCTCCCTGTGGAGTGTTCATCATCTCCATTAGTTTACCTCCAATTACATTCTTTATTCCCTTACCTACCATTTCACCAAACGACTGTTCACTACTAGCAAACATTCCCTTCACATCACTAACAACGCTTCCAAAAAATCCTGAAATATCTCCATTCTTGAGTTTATCTAAATCTCCAAGAGGCTGTCCAGTGCTGCCGTCTCCAGTCCATCTTGTTGATCCGCCCCAAAACGGAGCATTGTTATAAGTTAGAGCTAATATATTTGATAATTGGTCCATCATCATAATCTTAGGGTTTGCACCACCAAGGGATCTTAATTCGTATTCAAATTTAAGAGTGAACGAGTGTTCAAACTTTAGACCCTGCTTCCTCATGTTTATATTCTTAATAACATTTAAAGGACCAAATACGTGGTTAGGATATGTTTCTTTAAACGAGTCATATCCTGCATTTGCTTTCTGTGAGGCTATATCAACTGAACTTTTACCCTTGACTGCCCCAATTGCGGCTTTAGCAATAGGACTTTCGTTTATAAATGCGCCAAATGTTCCAGACCTTTCACTGGTTTTAGCTTGCATTTCTTGTACCTTAGACTCTACGTTCTCCCACTCAAATCCAAGTTTAAATCCAAGTATTTCATTTATATTATTTCCAGTGTTCTCTCCCATCCATGTAATAGCTCTTGCTATATCGGGCGAAGACAATGTGACTACTTTACCATCTTTTGCAAGTTCTTTGGGGGATATAATATCATCTCCACATGGAAATGGAAATCTTCGAAGAGTTAACATTTGGTTATTTGGAATCTTACCAAAGTATTTTGTCAGTGCAAAATCACCATAATTGTATCTATAACCTAAATTCGCTGCAGCTCCCTCTCCGCCCATGCTACTTGTCAATTCTATAATTCTAGTTGCTGTTGGGTTTACTAAAGTGCTCTGGTCTATTTTATTGAATTGTTCTACGGCAACGCCACCTGAATCTGTTGTATGGCCAACCTTACCCTTGAAGTTCATTAGACTATATTTATTGAATACAGAGTATGGTCGCGCTCCATCAGTTACTATCTCTTCCGTTGGTTTGCCGTCCTTACCCTTCTTCATATAGCTAACAGATTCAAGTTCTTTTGTGTAATAAATTGGTTTACCAGGCTCAGCAACTGATGTTGGATATGGTCCAATAGCGGCTGTTCTAGATGCTACTTCTCCGTCTACAGCAGATGCATTATTTTCTGAAGCTGTTGCTTCATTCGTAGAATCATTATCATCATCGGCACCTAATATTTCATCAAACTTATTTTCAATACTCTCAGCAGCACTCAATGCATTGTCTTCAACACTCGTCAAAAAATCACTAAAAATTCCCATATAAAACTAACTATCTTTAGTCTATATATCTAATAATCTTTAATCAATCTTGTCAAGTTCTCTAGAAGTTGCTCGAAATAATATATCGTCAAGGTATTTATCACCATCATAGCCTCTATCTCCTAAAAACTTAAGAAGATGAGCTTTAAAAACACCTTTACTCTTATAGTAATATACACCATCAGAATATGATGACCTACCACATAGCTCGAAGAGCTCATATATTTTATGTTCAATAAAGAAGTTATGAATCTTATTAAATAAATCCATCATCTCTATTTTTGTTTTGCATATCATTGGACCATCCACGACAACCTTATATGAATCGCCGCTTCGCACCATAAGTTCATCAAAGTCTGATTTCGTTTTATAGTTTTTTCGTAGCAGTTTCCATTTAGTCACTCCACCCCCAAAACCCTTCTTGAATTTTGCTCCAAATAAAAATCTTTTAAGAAAGTCAAGGTCGTCGAAGAACTGGTCTATTCTAACATGATATTCAGTGATTGTGTCCCCGTGTTTTACATCATGAATCACACATCTTGTAGGAAATAATACATCATGATTACTGGTGCTTGAAATGAGAGCATACACAATCTCACCCTTAGAATATACCCTATTCCTTATCAAAATTGTAGGGTTTCGTGGTTGTCGAACATATTAATTATATCTTCAGGAACGCCATCCACGTTTATAGTAATTAAGTTAATTTCTTCTAGACCACAGAACATATCGTATGCCAGTTCTTTAAAGTTATCAATAGTCTCTTCGTCAAGGTTCTTCATAAGATATATTACTCTCTCACTGACCTGTTTTTTACGAATATTATTAAATGCGTTTCTAATAGCCATTCCTACAATAAATGGATGCGGTTCGACATCATGAAAATCTGACTTAATAAGCTTTGATGTTATTGAAACATAGTCTACTGCAGACGTGATCTCGTCCTTCTCGATTCTAACATATTTGTTAAATTTACGGGTAGAATCGCATATAACACAGTCTATTGAAGTCACTTCCACTTTATTTTAATTTATCTTTAAGACTTTTGATTTCAAGCTCGAGTTCTTTTATTCTTGAAACTGCCTCAATTTTAGAAGGTTCATAATGTGCTCCCCAAGATTCAGATATCTTGATTTGATTTGACTGTCTTGAGTTGCCAAAGTCCATGCCTACGTCGAGGCATATATCTCTCATGAACCTTCTCTTGTGATCAGTTCCGCTGCTCCAATCATAAACCGTAACAGTTTCATACGAGTCTCCTCCGGCATTTATGTTGTCATCTTTAATTTCTTTGATGACGCCGTTGTCTGCTATTTTAAGAATTATTTTTTGCATCAAGCCTTTTCATCCTTAGTTCATTCGCTTCCTTCATTAATCTCTTTGCTTCCTTCTTGTCAGCTCTATATGTTTCTTTATCCTTAACTGTCGTTAAAAGCCATGCTTCTTCTAATAGTTTAATCTCGTCTTTATTATGCCCAGACGTTTTCCATGATTTTTTAACTGAATCTAATTTTGTTTGAATTTGATCGCTTATAGAATCATTAGCTCTGTTTGTATTTAATGCATGGGCATCTTCTCCCTCTTGTCTAAGTCTTCTATATAATTCTCTTCCCTCTTCAGTGTTTCTATTCTTTTTATCTTGAAGCCCGAATTGAGTGTACATTTTTCTTTTCTGGGGCCTGCTCATTGCAGGCATCTCAGGTTGTTGTTCGTTTTCCTTACTCATAGTATTTGTTTATAAAGTTAGTAATTTCAATTTGTAAAAACTCTTGTAGTTTATTTATTTCAATTTCTGCGATTGCGTTATTTACCACTGCATTTACTAGTTCTGATTTCTCTTCTTCAGAATTTTCAACAAGCATATCAATAACTTTCTTTTTCGGAATATTAATATTCAATTTAACATCAACGGCTTCGACGTTTTTCTTAGATATTGTCTTGACTAAAACTTGAAGCGGAGAGAATATTGGTTCAACAGGAGCAACCCTTTGAACTTTCTTTTCTTTTGTTTTAGTTATCTCATTAATTATAGATGGTTCAACAGGATTCACGGATGGTAACGACATGTCGTTTAGTACTGCACCTGGCAATGGCACTTCTCCATCAATAAATTCAGTTAAAAACTCATGTATTATTTCTGTAAAAATCTTACTACCGTCTGTAAAATTCGTAAATTCACCAGTGATGTCTTTAACTTCTACTATTTTACCGAAGTTATCGCCTTTGTTCCACTGATATTTTTTAACATCTTCTTTTGTTTCTGACATTTTATTTATTTTTAGTAAGTTATATATTCTATTAAGTAGGGATCTACCCAAGATCATAAAACTCATTATCGTCTAATTTCCACTTATCCACAAACTCATTTATAAAGTCCATTGATTCAGGAGAACCAATATAAGCATCAACTTTTTTTACATATCCACGATAGAAATTACTGCTTCCGTTTTCAGATAAAATAGTTATCAATTCCTTTTTGGTTGGTATGTACTTTTTGTTAAAACTCATTCCAGACTATTACTTTATTTACGTTAATATTTGCTTTTTTTAATAATTCAATTCCTTTAGTATCTCGATACTCCTCACTATAGAATACATTTTTAATTCCTGACTGTATAATCAATTTAGAGCATTGAAAACACGGACTCATTGTTACATAGAGATCAGCTCCTTTAGAATCTACTGTTGATTTCGCTATTTTTGCAAGAGCGTTAGATTCAGCATGTAAGACTTCAGGCTTTGTTGTTAATTTTCCAGTCTGTGAATCTATGCTCTCGCACGAGTTATTGAATCCATGTGGAGTTCCATTATATCCAAACGAAACAATTTGAGTATCTTTTACAATTACGCTACCTACTTTACGACGTTCAGCATAACTAAGTTTAGCAAATTGATACGCGACCTGCATGTATATTTTATCTATTGGTAATCTTGGCATGTAAAAAGTATTCTATATTATATAGATACTTTTTGGATTGTTTAATGCTACTTCTCTTCTTCTCCTTTGTTCTCCATCTCTAGAACCTCGTTAAGTTTTTTAGAGAACGCCTCCTTCATAGCATTTATAGATGCTTCAAATTGCTCTGGCGTATGTTCTTTAGATTCTTTTAAAGCTTTTGCCGCAAGTGTTGCAACTAAAGCTGCATTTTCTTTCATATATGATTCTTCAGTATGCTCATCGTGTACATCACTAGCCCACTCTTTAGCTTCTCCAACGATTTCTTTATAGCACTCGTTGAGTTTATCAGCAACCTTGTATTTGTCGTCAGTCGAGACTGAATCTTCCTCACCAACAAACGCCTCGTACATTTTCATTTTATTAATCATAACTTGAATATTTTTATTTAGATTATATATCTTTAGTCTTTTTGTATCTTTTTAGAAGTACTTATTGCCCAGTCTACGCCTTCATCTCCTCCCCAAGTAAGCCAAGCAACGTATCCATTATCCTTCCATGGAGTATCTTTATATTTTGAATCTATCTTACTGTTTTTTCGGTGTCTATTAAACGCTGACATTCGTTTAACGGTATCTGCACTTAAGTTTTCTCCTTTCGCAAGTTGATGTGCTCTAGCCCAACCAACTCTAGTCGCAGCAGTTACCTCGTCTCTACCATGTTCCTCTTTCCAGTCAATTGCTTGTTGTGCATTTTTTTTAGCAGCTGCAGGGTAATCAGAATACGTATTTTCTTCTAATATTTTATTATCATGAAACGATTGAAATGAATGTACTTTAGATTCTTTTATTTTAAGAGTTTCTGAGATTGCACTTTTAAAAACTTCATCTGGAACTCTATGTCCACCTTCATATTGATAATACTTAAAAGAACCTATGCCTTCATTAGAAAAGTATTTTTTAATTTTAGAACCTTTAATCACGTTATCCTTTCTGCCAAGGTAAACTTTATTTTTACTAGCCTTGGTAGAGACTTCAACAACTGGATCAAAATTTCTACTAACTACAGCAGGATTAAACAATAACGTGGGTATGTTTAGGTGTTGTCCTATTAAGTAGGCAAAATAACCTCCCATCGAGGATCCTATTATTAAATCTGAACCCTTGCATCCGTTTAAAACTTCAGCAAATATATTACTATCTGTATATTGTATTTTAGGTACGTAAGTATCAAACTTATCATTTAACCAATCTACTTTAGGTCCATAGTTTGGACTTTCCAGCCCGTGAAGATAAGATACTTTCATATTATATTTTTGGTTTTCCAATCATTATTTTAGTGTGCTTAGTTCCTCCTAAGATTCTAGAGTACCATCCATTTCCGCTTCTATCTGGGTTTGAAGGGTCTTTACCATGCCATTCAATATCTTTTCCTTTTAGTAATTCCTCAACCTCTTCTTGAGTATCAATTGAAGGAACTCCATATTTATCCAACATAATATCAGCAAGTTTACCGCTAACCTCTCCGTAATATCCAGGCTTTTTTAATATATTAGCCTTATGTGTTAAATATTCTCTAGTAGAATCTTTCTTTCCGTCATGTCCTACTCCACTAAACTTAACTCCATATTTCGTGTTCTGGCCCCATACTATCAAATCAAGGTCTGGTGATCCGTGAATATCAATACCTTGCCAGAATGTCCAGTCTGGATCAGAAAATACATCATCAGGAGATTTAACTTTTGCGTGTCCACCTAACGTCGAGTATGCTATATTAATTAAATCAAAGAATTCTCCAGCTAATTCTGGATGTTTTCTTGGTTTAATCTTCATCCACTTACCCTTCTTTGGTTTTAATAGCTTTCCGCTTACATCATCATATTGATGTCCATCTGCTCTTTCATTAGCGAACTCCTCGTATAACTTAATTTTCTTCATATACTATATATCTTTAATCCCAGTCCTTTTCAAACCTATACCAGTGATCCGCTTCAGCGCAAGACCTCATAGCATCTAATATAATAGTGTCCATTTCTGAACCACTTAGACTGTCAACGAATGACTTGATAATTCCTTCAAGTAGGAGTAACTCATGTTCTTCTCCACTGAAGTTGCTGCACATATGATGTGATATTGCGTTCTTAGTAAGGGCTGAACATATTCTAGTTGCTATAGAATCATCATCGTTAAATCTGCTACCTGAATAATAATCAAAGTCTCCTTCAAACATATTAAATATTTCGCCTTCAGTATGTCTCATTCTAAATAAAGATACTGCAAGTTTAATAGTATCTCCGCATGCGTTTTTAGCGGGTTTATTATAGCTAATTCCGTTTGATTTGATGTTTTCTACTTTCATTTTAGTTTTTATTTTAATTGTTTCTTAACTGTTTTAGCCCATGCTGGAATAGTAAAGGCTGTAAATTCTTCACCATCACAGCATATATCGTCATTTTCTCCCTCAGCCTCGTTTAGAAGTTCTTGCACTTGCATTGCTCTTACGAAAGAACTATTAGCAAATCCAATAGGAATAGAAGGTCCACTATGAACAGCATTAAGATTATCTGTGTAGTGTCCTTTGCTCTCGCCGCATTCGCAAGTTTTAGGCTTACGAGTGAGGTTAAAGATTGACATGCAATTTTTGCAAAGAAGTAATTTCATTTTAGTTTTTATTTAAGTGCTTGCTAGCGTAATCATCTGTAATTGTTTTGATGTCGCATAATATATCTAGCTCATCTAATGTACTTTCAAATCCAGGTATATCTATTTCAGATTTTAGCATTTCATCTACTACTTGATCTAATGCATGGCCATCGTCCCAAGTATCTTCATTTGCTATGCGATTGCGCAATTTATCTGAACATAACTCTTCAGGCTGTGATGGAGAAACGTCATGAGATAAATACGTGTATTTTCCAAAATCGTTAGATTCTTCTGCAATCATCTCCGTCAAGATTTTCTCTAGATTATTGCAATACATTAAAATATCGTAAGAAATTTCTACTTGGAATTTAACTTCGCCCTTAGGCTTCCAATGCGGAGTGTCCGTGTCTGAGTAGTTTTCGTGATACTGAGTTGAGATTGAGATAATAGCCATTGTGTTTGTTTTAAAGGTTTAGTATTAGTTTGTTTGTTATAGTATAAATATAACACTTTAGGCACGAAATAAAAAATCCGGATGCACTTATTTTCACTAAAGTTATTAACAATTTGTTGTGATCTCGGTGGGACTCGAACCCACGACTTTCTCATTAAAAGTGAGAAGCTCTAACCAGCTGAGCTACGAGATCAATTTGGGTGGATAATGGGATTCGAACCCATGGCCCCTGGTACCACAAACCAGCGCTCTAACCAACTGAGCTATACCCACCATATTGTGAACCGGGAAGGATTCGAACCTTCGACCGCCTCCTTAGAAGGGAGGTGCTCTATCCAGCTGAGCTACCGGTCCAGTTGTAGATTTACTTAACTACAAAGGGCTTGTCCCAATCTCCAACACTCAGGTGGAAATACCAACCAACGTCGAAATAATCAGTCATCGAATCTGAATTATCATGATTACCTCTCATTGCGATACTGGTTATATCCTCGAATAACTCTCGTTCCTTCAGTTCACTTAAGTTATGATGATTGATTTGACTATAGTCTCCACAATCAAGGTCTCTGGGTGCTTCTAATATTGATATGTCAACGCACCTGTAGTCTCTACCTCTGACTGAAATCTTCCACCCGTCTTTTTTAGAGTACTTAGTTCTGATTTCTTTTCTGATTTCTTTTACCTGAGTTGGTGTAATGTAAGCCATTTTATTATTTTTTAAAAGTTAATGTAGATAATGATAGTATCGCTGCCATGGCAGAAATCATGAATACTGCTAATTCTCCAAGTGGATCGCTAAAGTCGATGTAATCTAAGATGATTCCCGTACCTGTAAGGTATAATATACAGGTTGATATCATAAACGTCAGGATGTTTTTGTAGTTACTTGATAGGAAGTAGTTCATATTGTTTTTGTTTGTTTGTTATAGTTTAATATAATCAATAAAGCACGAAATAAAAAATCTGAGGTGATTATTTTCAAAAAGTTATTAACAGTTTAATGTTTAGATTAAGACTAGGCTACTTCTGTAGCCTTAGTCCTACTGTTCATTACAAAGGCCATACTTGCCCAAGATGTAGATTTAACAGCGTTATATTGATGTTGGCAATATAGATTTGTTTTGTCGTACATTCCATTGATAGTTCCTACTGTTAGATCAGCTAGTATAGACTCGTCGATTAGTTTTACTCTTTTACCAGTTCTACTAAAGATGGTTAACCATATTGATGAACCTTCTGGTTGAAATTGTACAGTCTGTAGGGCTCCTCTGTTATATCCACTGATAGCAGATTCTGGATGCTTCATCATTCTTTCATTTTCGAAGCCTCTTGCATCGCAACAAGTCATACCTAGTTTGGTCTTAACGATGTGTCTGAATTTACCAGATGTATATTGACTAAGTGCGTCGATTGTGAAGATGTTTTCATCTAAAAGGACGATGTTTTTGTTTACTAAATTTTGCATTCTCATAAGTGTTTATTATTTGTTTGTTTGTTATAGTATAAATATAACACTTAACCCACGAAATAAAAAATCTGGATGCACTTATTTTCACTAAAGTTATTAACAATTACTCGTTATCAGCCTTCCACATATCATACCTATTCACGATCTTCTTAAGGATTTCAGCTCGCACGATATCATCTTCAGTAAACTCAAAGTTCTCTACTCCTTTAATTCCCTCCATCAGCTTAATAAATCCAGGGAGTCCAGCGCTTTTCTTTGGTATA
>Ga0209337_1000406_pt1 | contig 34613 bp, 55 predicted proteins | sample LinPmetageLP53_FD_184044 | JGI IMG/M metagenome (GOLD analysis project Ga0209337, IMG submission 184044) | Marine viral communities from the Pacific Ocean - LP-53 (SPAdes) (version 2) | ecosystem: Environmental > Aquatic > Marine > Oceanic | place: Pacific Ocean | collected 2010-02-08
TCAACACCTTCCCCCACAGTGGACACATCCACTAACGAGGAAGTGATGAGTGTGAACAATGAAAATTCGGTAGAGTCATTTGCTAATAGAATAGTTGAGCAAGATGGTACTCAAGATTTTTCAGAAGATGCTCTTCAGTTTTATGCAGAAAACAAAGAAGCTATTGACAATGCTGTATCCCAAAAGAAAAAAAATGTACCTAAAGATAAATCAAGAGAAAGATCTTTAGCTATAAAAATAGCTAGAGGAGATACTGAGTTTTCAAATGCAGACATAGATTTGTATGCAGGTTCTGAAGCTGAGGTTCAAGCTGAGGTTGAAGCAATTGGTCAAACCAGTAACACAACTATAACCCCAGAAACATATAAGGCTATACTGGCTTCAACTAAGAGCACGACTAGACAAGACATGGCGAAGCCAGAAAGTGAAAATGCTCAACGAAAAAGATTTTGGAAGTCTTGGAATAAGTCTGCCAAAGAAAAGAAAATGGACTTGAAGCAAAAAAGGAAAAGTCTAAATGATGGTATAAAAGCTTATGCAAAGAAAAGAAAAGGGACTATTACACCAGCACAAACAAGAGCTATTATAAATAAAATAAACGAGGTAAACTTAGACAACCCTATTCAAGTAAAAAGAGTTCAAGAGTATGCTGAAAAAATATTTGGCAATGCAGATTATGCGAATGATTTAGACATAGCAAATAATCTTGCTGCTCGAACAACTAAAAGATTAAATTCAGGAAAGCTGAGTGATAACTCTAATTTAGAGGCAGCTGTATCTCAATTAGTTACTACACCTTTAACTGATTTAGATCCTGCTACTTTAAAATCTTACAATGAATTTTTAGCTAAAATTGCTAAACAAAATAAAACTACTAAGCTAAATAACGAGTTAGTTCAAGAAGCTAATGATTTATTAAAATCTACTAAGCCACAAGAAATTAATACTGAATCTGAAATAGAATTTGATGAAACAAAAGGACAGTTTGTTTATAAAGAAGGAACTCAAAAAATAATCAATAAAATACTAAATCCAGATATAAGTGGTGAAACATTAATAGAAGAAAATTCTGAATTTATAGAAAAAAAATTAGATGCTTTAGACTCTGGTACTTTAGAAATATTAGTTGATAAAGTAAATTCATCTGAAAACGAAAGCAATTCTGGTGTTGTTGAAGCTGTAAATGATTACGCAAAAAACAGAGCATCTCTTATAAACACCACTGCAAAAAAATCTAAAAAACTAAACCTCAACAATGGTCTAAGCAAAATTTCTTTAGAACAAAGTATTGGGCCAAAGACTTTGAAAAATTTAAACAAAGGACAGTTGGCTATGTTAACAGGAAGTGAGTTAGCAGAATTAGATGTTCATTTGGAAAATATATCTGAAGGTTTTTATACCTACTACGCGAATAAAATTGCACAAAAAGTAGAAGGAAATCAAAGAGCAGTAAATATTGCTCCTGTGTTAAATAAGATGTTTACAGCTAAAGGTAAATTTTCTACAATGAGACAATATGCAGTTGCTAGTATGAAAAATTCTTTAGGTAAAGCTGGAGTTGGAGGTAAATCTTCTAAATCAATTGGAGTTGTAGGGCAAATGATAAGGTCTAATCCTTTAAATGTTATAGACAATATGTTTGGTAATTACAAGAACAATGCAATTAATGAAAATCTTATAAGACCTACTGCTGAAGCTCATGCTAGATTTAAAAACTTCATGAATGAACAAACAGATATTATAGACGCAGTCGAGTCATTAATAGCTCCAAGCAGAACAGAAAGTATAAACAATGCCGTTCAAAGAAGATTTGAGCTGACTACATATCTTCTTCAAAAAGAATTTGAATCTAATTCAAATAAAAAAGGAACTAATCCTGCTATTAAGTTTATAGAAGGAACTATAGATAAATATAATAGTGACAAAAAATCTAGCAAATATAATCAAGCTAGTATTGATATACTTTCTAAGATAGCAAAAAAATATAGTGATAATGGTCAAATTTCACTTAAAAAAATGGACGAATCAATGTCTACTAAAACAAAAAGAGCATTGCAATTATTAGAAAAAGTTTACGCAGGCTTAGGTAGTAAGCAGGCATATGCTACTAGAATTGTTAGAGGAAACGAAATTGATTTGATTAATAATTACGTTCATCATAAAGCAGTATTTCAAGGACAGGAAAGAAATGATGCTAGCTATCAAGACGCTGTAAGTTATATAAACAACCCTGGAACAAAATCTAAAACTTCTTTTGAAAGAACAAATAATACTGCTATTGATTTTGATCCTATAAATACTGCATTAAGAGCAACGAAATCCACAGGTATGGATTTTTATTTAAGCAATGAAATAGCTTCCACAAGACAATCAATGAATTCTCTTAAAGGCATAACACAAAATAATAAATTGTCATCTAAAAAGCAAGACCAATTAAATGAAGCTGTTTTAGATTTAAATAAAATATATAGTGAATCACTTAATAATGTTGTATCAAATAATATGAGTAGTCAAGTTATTGGTGGTGAATTTATGAATAGTCTTAAAACTTTAGGGTACTATGGTACTTTAGCTTCTATTCCAAGAGCTGGAGCTGAACTTGCATCTAACCTTGCTTTTGCAGCATTATCTGCCCCTGGTGAAATAACTTTAGGTATGACTAAGTATCTTCCTTACAGTATGGATACAAACAATAACAATAGAGGTAGACTTGTAGTAGAAAATGTAGATTCAACTAGCCAAACTAAATTATATGCTGATGAACAATTAGGTGGTTCAAAAGCAGAAACACAAGGGGTTCAAAGCAAAAAATCATCTCCAAAGGCTAAAGGCAAATTAGGATCAGCTGCTGAAATTTTAGCAAGAAATACAGGGGTAAAATATATTCCAAAAGTAGTAAATAAAATTGGAGAAGTATTAATAACTAAGCCTGATCAAATGATTTCAAGACCTTTATGGTTTGGAACTTTTGCAACAAGTTTTAAAGCTGAAACAGGGACTGAAGTGAACTTTGATAAAATAGCTGATAAAGATTCGGATTATATGAATAAATATTCAGATGCAATAAAAAAAGCTACAAGAAAAGCAGATGGGTTTGTAACTATGGCTGCTACATCTAACGATCCTTTTTCTGCTGTCTTAAAAAATCAAGCTCAGGATGGGGAAGGAGCATTGAATTTTTATAGAATGATTAATTCATATATGTCTAAATTTAGTTTAAATGAATATGCCACAGCAAGACAAGCTGTTGCCTCAATGATGGGACAAGGACAACTAGGAGTTGTAAGGGGCGCAGGCACATTAGCTGGAGTAGGATTGAGAATGACAATGTATGTTATGTTGTTAAGATATTTTGGTCAAGGTATGTTTGGAATGTTAGGCATTGGAGATGATAAAGATGATACAGATTATGAAGAGTTAGGTTTTCGTCAAAGTGTAGGAGCAGCTACTTCTCTTTTGAGTAGAGGTGTGGCTGGAAATATTCCTATGATGCCTCTTAACTTTACCATAGAGCAATTGAATAAAGACTTTGGATATGAGTTAGGATTAAGGTCAAAAGAAGAATATAATGGATTTGAAGATGCTCTTTTATATGCAACAATAAATCCAGATAATGCAAAAAGAAACTTATCAAAAGCCCTTCTAATTCAAGCGTCTGGGCCTTTTAATCCATACATGAAATCAGCAATTAGAGGTGGCGAGTTATTAGCCAGAGGCCTCTCCAACAGTACAGAAGAAAGTAAACAGGAAAACTTAGATAAATTATTTTCATCGAGAACAGCTATTGAAATAGCTAATATGTTTGGTGGCGTACCTTTTTATAGAGATATAAGAAGAGGATTTTTGGAAGAAGAGTATAAAGAAGAGCCTGGTAAATTAGAGCCATTTAGCTTAAAGGAGATGAAAGAATTTGATCCAAAAGGATATGAAAAACTTATAAAGAATAAACAAAGAAGAGAATCTAATCCAAAGTATAAAAAGCAGATGGAGAAACTTAAAGAGCAAGAAGAAAGATTAAAAAAAATGATGAACAAATAAATTATTTGTTGTTTTTATCTAATAGTTGTTGAAGTTTTCGTATCAAATTAACATCAGGATGTTCCTTTTGTTTTTCTTGAAGAACTTGATTTAATATAATATTTTTTATTGCGTTGTTGTTTTTTTTAGTGTCATTCATAAATAGCCATTCTTTTTTTATCATTGTTAAAATATATGTGTTAATCGAGCTACTTGCCCATGTTTTTTTGAATGTATAAATCCTTCAATTGCTTTTACTCCTCCAATTCCATATCCATTTCTATGATGCCAGGAGTCTGTTCCACTTGGAGACCTTAAGCTTTCTACAGTTATACCATGAAAGTCTTTACTTGTTTTGTGATGCACATGATGTGTATACACATAGCGGTGTTTAGTGTCTGCCCATTCTTGTGCAAATTCATTAGCCATAATTAATGGCAAGTCAGGAATTTTAGCTCCATCTCCATGAGTTGTTCCTATTAAATTACTTCCATACTTAAAACCTTTTCTGTGTGCAATTGAACAGTCGAATGTAATGTTTTTACATTTTCTAAACCACGACTGTATTGAATCTGAAAGCATAAACCCAGACATGTAATCATGATTACTTGGATTGTATACAAAATGAACGTCAGCTATACTAATTAACATTTCTAATATATCTACATACAATTTTTTTGCAGTCATAAAATTTTCATACCACATGCCATCAGTATCCTGTGGTGTTCCTGATGTTGTAAGTCTTCTAGGGGAGTCAACGTGTAGTATATCATTACCACCAACAAAAAGTATTTTATCAATATTAAAACCTTTTGCTTTATTTAAAATTCCTTTAACACCTTCTTTAACTCTTTTAACTGCAATCTGTGAGTCATATTCTTCTCCTGTTTCAAAAGAAGAACAAAGTTTTCCTATATGTATGTCGGCAGGATCTATAACTAAAAGATGACCTTTTTCTAATTTTTTTCTTTTAATCTTGTAATAAGTAGGCGAATGTTTATCCATTGCCTTAATAATATCATCTCTCAATTCCTCTGGAGAAACTCCTTTGTTTTTAACGTGTAATGAGAAATGCTTTCCTTTATACCAATAATGGTTTACATCTTTAACAGGAATTCCTGAAAGCTCACATTCTTTTTGTAGAGCTCTGTGTTTTGTAACTAAAGCATATTCCTCTTCACTTAAGCGAGGTCTATATTTCATCTTCTGCAAGTTTTTGAGTATCCTTTAAAACAAGATTGAGCTCTTTAATAGTAGTCTTGAGCATATCATAGTCCTCGTCCATCAAGGATTCATAAACATCATCAGTCAATGAATTAATTCTTTTCATCAAGAGATTGATGAAGTTTATAGAATTATGATTGTTTTTTTGGATAGTCATTGATTTATTGTTTCTTTAATTTACAAAAAAATAAACAACAACACACCTAAAAGTTATTAACTATCCATCGCCTTTATAAGACTATGTCCAATAGATTCGTCAACTTTAGAGATTGACTTATAAATTGCTTTAGAACGTTTTTTTGTATCTTGTCGGTCTTTTTTTGAACTATCTATCCCCATGTTTGTATACATATTGCAATCTATTTGCAATAATTCATCAATTTTTCTTTTGTTTGTCCAACTTTTAAAATTTAATATTTTTTCAATATCTTCATAATTGTATTCCATTTTCTTTTTTTTCTATTGTTAATAACTCTTTTTTTAATTGATTAATTCTTTCCATAATTCTTGCTTTTCTGCCCTCCAGGCCTCCTATTACTGATAAAGCTTCTAAATAATTATGTTTAAAACTAGGTTCAGTATCTAATAAATTTTCTGCTGTTTTAATTCCAAACAATATAGTTGCGTGGTCTTTGTCAAATAATGATCCTATTTTTGAATATGAGTACATTTTAGTTACTCTAAAAATTTTGTATGCAATTCTTCTGGCATCTACATATTCTCTTTTCCTAGTAGTAAGTCTTATGTTTTGAATACCTGTTGCAGCTTCTACAGCATCTATAATTCTTTTGTCATCTACTGTTCCTGAAGTTCTTAAAACTTTCATTTTATATATTTGTTTAAGTTTATAAAGTCTAAATATTTATCCACGTCAGTTGGTCTTATATCAACTAGAACTAAAGGTGATTCATCTTCCTCTCTATAATAATCTATTATAAAAAAAACTGGGTTGTCAAAATGATCGTTAACATGTCCTGCTATGTTTTTCATTCTTCCGTTAGTAGATTTAAACCCAAACATTTTGTCTATTTGTGACGCAATTCTTACAGACGAACCGTTTCTAAATCTATGTATTTGTTTAATAAAATACTCATCTAATTCAAACTCATCCTCTATATATTTCTGTTTTGACTCCATGTTTATTTAGTTCTTTAATTCTATATTGTTGTATAGCAGACACTCTGCCATTTGGTTTTTTAATCTCTGAAAAAATTACTTTACAATTTGGTGGTATAGCCACTATATCTGGTATACCATTTTTGTTTGTTTTTATTAGCTTGATTACATAATAACCTTCAGCCTCCAACTCTTTAATTCTTTTTGCTTGTATTTGTTGCTCTGTCATTTTTATAATCTAATATGAACCCAATTGCCACTATTAAATTCATTCCTATTGATGACAATATTTCAACCACATCATGAAAGTTGTGAAATGATAAATGTATGTGACCTACCACCCAAAAAGGTATAGCTAAATTTTGGCTAATCCAAATTAATAAAAATTTTATAAACTTCATTGTATTTAATTTAAAGTTAATAAATCTCGTTTAAAATGTTTTAAAGTATAGTCTTTCTTTTTCTTTACCGACTTATATATATCTGGCTCAATACCTTTGTTTGTAAAAACCCAATACACATTGTTTTTTAATCTATCTTTAGTAGTCATTCTATCTCTTGATTGCCAATAGCTTGTGGCACTAAAGTCTATATTATAATAGACTAAAAAGTCAGCTTCTTTTAAAGATATTCCTTCTCTACCACTTACTATTTGAAGTGCAATATTTTTTTTTGTGTTATTAAAATCATCTAAGGTGTTGCAAATTGAATCTCCAAAGACTTGTTTTAATGCGTTGTACTCCTCTTTAAATTTATAAAATATAGCTATTTTTTTATTTTTAAAATAATCTTTTATAAACTCAGCTTTGAATGTATCCAACACCATTGACGCGCCACTTTCAAATTTAACAGTTCCACTATACATTTGATGAAGCTTCTGCATTAGTTTTACGCTCGTATCAGCCAATATTACGTCTTGCCTACCTTCTACTACTAAATCTCTTTTAAGCTTATTACACATGTGATGTATGGCTTCTGGAGCCTCTATTAAAAGAACTTTTTCTTCAATAGTTGTTTCAAAGCCTGCTTCTTGTTGAGTGTATGAAATCATAAAAGGTTTCATTTCATCTATAACATTTTCTTTTGCTTTTGTGTAGTCATTAATCATAAATCCGTTTATTTTTCTTTGAGTAACATTTACAAATTTTCTTGCAAACTTATAAAATGTAGTGTACTCGCTAAATGGATTTAACGGTATTCCATATACTTGATGGTATATTTGACTAAAGGATTCAGGTGTGGGCGTACCAGATAATAAAATTACAAAAGCATTGTTTCTTAACAACAACGTCTTGACTTGCCTAGCTCTCTTACTTGGTTTAGGGAACGCTCCCATACTGTGTGCTTCATCACACACTACTGCATCCCAACCTTTTTGATCAACTTTGTGTAGGCTTTCATAATTAATAATTTCAATTTCAAATCTTGGCTTAAGTAAATCAAAGTCTCGGACTATACTTCCTATAGCCCTCTTCTTCGTGATGAACAACACCTTGTTCACACTCATCATCTTGTTGAGGATTCCTAAAGAGGTAAGAGTTTTACCTGTTCTTACCTCCATTGACAAGTACACAAAGCCTTGTTCCTCCAGGATACTTGCTCCCCTTTTTATAATTTGGGTTTGATAATTTCTATATTGAAATGTATTCATGTCTTATATCTTTTAATGCTTGGCATTTCTCATAATCTTCTTCTTGTTCAAAATAAAACATAAGGTCATCAATCACGTCAGTGGTGATGGGCTTTGTAATATCATGAATAAAAAAACTTGTATCAGTAATGGCAAGTTCAGAATAAGGCACTTTGTATACTACTATGTCATAGGAATTTAACATTCCTAGATAAACTTGATCGTGTTCATCGTACATTTCCATAGGTGTCTTTTAGATATTTGTACACTTCAGGAAGTTTTTTACTAGCTTCTTTTTGATTCTTGTAAGTAACACTTCCAATAGTTTCAGTACTATACAAAGTTAAACCTTTTTCTTCGTTATATTTTGAGGGCAGTCCCTCCGTTGAGATGCCTCCTTTTCTAATTGCTATGTTGCATTGACCTGTATTTGTTACAGGTTTTATATAAACTTGAAAGTCATTTTCTATGCACCATTTTAAATCAGAATACAATCTGTTCATTTTCTATTTTTGTTTCTGTATTAGTAATAAATGTAATCCATCTTCCGTTGAGGTCTCTACCCTCTTCAGGCTTGAATCCTGTCTTGAATACTCCAAATGAATTTAACCAACGATAAAACTCTGTCCTAGATATTGTTCTTTTAGCTTTAGGTGCAAAGTCAGGGTTGTCTTGAATAAATTCAAGATATAAATCATTCTTGTATATTTTCTCATTAAACCTTATGGCTTCGTTAGGGTTCTCTGGCCCAACCAATCCACACCATTCTATAAACTCGTGACAAGTATCTGCTGATAACTTTCTTATTGTTAAGTTTTTAAAGTCAGCCTTGATAAGTCCTTTACTTAAATAGAACATTAAATTCTCTACCATATAGTTGTCGAAAGCACACCATTCTTCTTCGTTCCATTCAGAAAACAAAAGCCTTCCAAACTCAACAAGTGGTGTAAAGTCTTTAGTATAGAATTGTTTAAACTCAAGCTCCCACTTTCTTCTTTCAAAAGAGTTTCCTCTACCCTTGATTGCATAGTTAGTAGTAATAGCAACCTTTGGAGACTTACTAAATGGTATCTTAATAGCATCTTTGTTTTTCTTTTCAAGAGTTAATCCTTCAGTAACAACACTAAATAATCTTTCAAAGTCAAAATGTTTCTTTACATCATCAAAACAAAGTATCTGAGTGTCAGCACTTACTAATTGATATGCAAAAGATTTCTCAAAATTAAAAGCTTTCCCATCTATAACTACAAGTTTTTTCATTTGAGATAAAGCATTGATAAATAAACCTTTACCTGTACCACCCTCTGGATTATCTGATATAACCTCATCGTTTAAAATTATTGCAGGACAATAAGATAAATTTTTATATGCGTGTAACATAAATCCTATTGTGCTTCTCATAGATTGTACGGTCTGTTTATTATTACCTGCTATGTTTTCTATAAAAGTTTTGTAGTCACAATTAAAAGACTCACACATATCAAAGTCTCTGTCAATGACTTGGTCTTTCCAAACGTAACCTCCTAAATCTAAATAATCTATAGCGGTTTTTTTAGACTTAGTAACTTTAACAGCACAGTTTCTGTAATATAAATAAGCTGAATGTTTATCGTCTTCAATAAAGTAAACATCAACAGTGCCTAATAGTGATAAGAACTCTTCCCTAAAGAACCTTGTTTTATCTGCAAAATAATTATAAACAGACATATCGTCTAAGTCTTCTAAGTAACCTAACACAAAATCTTTTATTTCTTCCTCGCTTGTGTGATCAATTAAATTATTAGTTACTCTAACAAATATAAAGTTCCTACTACCTTGTGGACAAAACTTATAAAACCCATGGTCTTCTAAAAATTGTCTAAACAAATAATGTATTATAGTTATAACTCCCTTTTCACTCTTGTTCCAAAAACGTTTATCAGTTTCATCTTCTTCAATAGAAGTTATAACTGAATCAATTACAGCGTCTTCAATTTGAGAGTCAGATAGTTGAAGACGAATTTCTTTTTTTGATACTCCACGTTTTAGTTTCATCCGTACTTGGTTCACCCTATCTTCATCTTCATAATACTTAGAACCAAAGTTTTGTGTTTGTGTATATGCAGAATTTATTGTTTGCTTTATTTCCTGCATTGTAAAGCCTTTAGTTTCAAACTGTGACATAATATACTCAGCTAAAGATTTATTAACACCATAGTCATTAAAAGCAGCGGCAAGTATATAGACGTTATTGTTTCGTTCTCCTTCAACTAACCCATACTTTTTAGTCCACCATTTCATTAAAATGTCTACAATTTTATTCTCATCTGTAACTGGTATAGTTGGTCGTGATGAATATTTATCTACAACTTTATACTCTTGTTCCTCTATCTTTGTCCATAAATTAGAATTTATATTTATGTAAATCAAAGGATCATAAGATTCATAACAAACTCTTGAAATATTTTTGCTAGTCTTATCAAAGTACTGTGAATTGAAGTACTTATCTAATGACATAAAATAATTCTTATGGTTTGCAGGTTCTTTAGGTATCTTAACTACAGCTTTTAATCCATTGCCACTAGGCGAAACAAAAACTGTAAACACATACCTATCTTTAGATAGTCTGTCTTTTTCGGACAACATATCTTTTTTAGTTTTATATCCATCAAAGTCTAAGCATATATATCCAGAGTGTTCAATTAAGCTATCATCATTTCTTTTATTGAATGTTCCAGAAAAACATATAGCAGGCAAATTCTTTTTTAATTCTTGCCTTACTTCTTTATTCTTCTCAGAACGTATTTGCTTTATTAACTCTTTTGATTTACCATCTTTTATTCTTTCTAGTATAGAGTTTAGGTCTCGAAAGAAAGGGGTAGAGGTATCCCTAATGTTCCTAAATATAGTAACTTGATTTTGATTTTGTTCCATGTCGATTTTATTTTACTATATATATATATATTGTGTATTAATTATATTTATTTTTTTTTGCCACATCTAAGGAAAATAATTGACATTTTCAACATAGACAAGACAAAAAATAAGGGGGAAGTCAACCACGAAACCCCCCTATTTCTCTCTCTAGTTGGTTAGAATGGCAAGTCAGGCTCTAAGTGAGTCTTAGTTGCAATTTCTAAATCAGGAGTTTTGTCTTTTTTATAAGGCTCTTGCATCTTACAAGAAAAATAAGTTGTACCTGCCTTAGATGTTGTTACCCAAGCAGATACTTGAAAGTCTTTTCCATTCATATCTTTTCCATTGCCATTATAATGTGGTTGGTTGTTATCATCAGTTCTGTTTTCATTTTTAAACAGGGAAAAACTACCTGCTTTGTTTTCATAAATACTCATAGTGTTGTTTTTAAATGTTAATGCTGTAAAGGAGCAGCACAATCTCCATTATTTAAAATTCTTCGTACTCAACGTATTGAGTTAAATCTTCCTTAGAATCTTTACTAAAGAATTTATTGTAAATGTCTATAGCTTTAATAACTTTTTCTCTACCTCTTAATATAGTTTCCTCTAATGGTGTAGCTATTTTAAGTTTCAAAGTTTTCTTATCTACTATATAAAATATGACAGGCTTACCAAAAATTTGTTGGTAAATGTATGCTTGACTATCATAATTATAATCATTAGCACTCCACTTCCACTTGTCTACATTGGCTGTAGTTTTGATGTCAATTACGTGAGTTTTTGTAATGATATCAGCCTTACCTTTCCATTGCATACCAAATATTTCTGCTACACCTGGTTGTTCATATATATTGTTCATCGCAAAAATATCTTGGTACATTGTAAGGTTAGACTTCATTGCATCAATCCATTTATTAATCTTTTCTACTTCTTTGTTTAGTAGAACGTCATAAGGATCTAAATTATGTAATTCTATATACTCTTTAAATGCTTTAGTGCTTCTTGTGGAAACATCCATAACTGTATATGAATCTAATTTGTGAGGCTCTATCATTGCTGTGTGAAAATATCCTCCCTCAAGAAGAGGTAAGCTTTTCTCTGTATTCCTAAAATTCCTAGGATTATTAAGCAAACTATATATGTCTGAGTTAGACAAGTATTCTTGTCCAAGTTTTCCATAATAGTTTGCGTCATCTTTGAGTTGTTCTATTATATTATTTGACATATGTTCCAAGTTCTTTTTTTAATGCAGTTGGTATTGTATATTTTTGCTCGATTGTTTTGATAGTAGTTGAGAAAGGCTGATTGCTTTTGCTCTTCACATAATCTACTACACTACCCCAGTTAGCGTGTGTTTTTTTAAGGGTGTCTTTTGATTTTGCTTTTACTGTTGGAGCAGACTCGCTAACATCAACCAAGTCTTCTCCTGCCCATAATGATAAACCTAATCCATGCATACCAATAGCTTTAACTGTGCTACGCTGAATAGTTTTGTTTACTGCAAAAGAAGTTACCTTGTCCATACCTAATGATTGATTGTTGTTACTCATAACAGGCAGGTAATCAATGTGTTCTACATTATTTATAGTTACTCCAACCTTTACATAGGCTGAGTTTCCATCACTAAAGTAATTAAGTCCTGTGTGTTCTGACTCATATACTTTTCTGTTGGCATCTGGATACATATCTTTTACTATTGCCCAAGCATATGCCCAAGACAAGTAATCGAATCTTCCTTTCTTTTCTACTTTACCCTTTACATTTATTGAGGTAAGTTCTTTGAATGTTGATTTTGTGTTTCCCATAATTTAATTTAATTTACTGTATTTATTTATTAATGTTTCTCTTCTTTGTTTTAAAGAGTCGTAATGTTTTTTGTTATTACGATTGTTTACTTCACTTTGTATTTTCTCATTGAGCTTGTCGATTTGTTCTGTGTAAGTTTTCTTTAAAACTATAGACACACCTTTTTTAAACCCATATTGTAAAAAATAATAGTAATGTTCTTCTGTTATCTCTTTGTAATTAAGTCCAGATTTTTTAGTATTATATATTTTAATACCCTCTGAGTTATTAATTATTTTGATTCCTCTGTATATGTATGCTTTCTGTTTGTTTCCATGAACAGCTATACACTTAGAGTCTTCAACAACATCTTGCCAAAGAGTGTTCATACTATGCTTATACATACAAACTTTCTGTTTCACAAGCCTTAGCTGCTGTGTCTATGAAGTAATCCACATCCACATCTTCAGTGTTTTCGTATTTTTTAATGCCGTACTCCACTCCAGATCGTGCTATATCGTATCCGTTTTCAGCCATTAAATCTACAATCTGAACGATTGTCATTGGTCGCTGATAACAAATACTGTATAATAAAAACCTTGCTGTTGAAACTCTGGTTGTTCTATTTTTAGAAAATAGCTGTGCCCTTTTTACATTCATCTCTTGACAAATGTAGTCTACATATTTATTAAATATTCCTCTTTTCATTATTTGATTTTATTTGATTTATGAATTCAAAGTAGTTTGTCCAAATGTCTTCAATGACACTGGGAGGTAGTGAGTTATTCTCCCTCTCTCTTTGCTTAATAAACTCTTCACTTGATCTTCCCATAAAGTATAGTTTTATTGTTTAGTAAAAATAAGTTATTTTTTATTTATATGCAAATTTATTTTTATTTATTGCACTAATATTCCTTTATCATTTATTATTGGTTTATTCATTTAGTTTAATTATTTGCTCTCTTAAATTTCTGATGTGTGTTTTGGTGGCATAAGGATAGTCTTCTCTTAGCTTCTTATAGGTATACTCTGAGTTGTCCTCACCTTCATAACAAAACATTCTGTCTTCTATCCAGCCTATTTTATCCTCATTGTATCTCATCTCGCATGATGAACCCTCCCATTGGCTAGTTTTTGCACCTAATTCGTTCCAGGTAAATTTACCTGCGAAGTCCATACCAGGTTCGTCATATTCTATTTCTGCCTTTACTTTATATACTTTTGAGATTTCACTTATTAACATAATAGGAGGTGACCACGCACTGTCGCCCATGATTTTAAGTTCAGTGTCTTCTGCGATTCCTGAGGGGTATATGTCGTCCATTGTAAAGTCCCACCACCTTGTTCCATATGAATATCCTAAGTCATCGTGCCTTTGCTTTAGTGTTTCTTCATCATCACCAATCTTTCCCCTGTCTAAAACATAATCTCCAAACTCTGTAAAGTAATTTGTCTCTTCGTATTTTGAAAACTTTTCTTGTAATTTTTTAATCTTTGCAGCGTCTCCATTAAACACTACGTGATTCCAACAATAATTTGCCATAATTTATTTATTTAAAGTTATCCCCTAAGGGAGTCGTCTTTCCGTACTGTCAGTCTTATTGTAATTTAGCGAGTTATGATACTCAGTTGCTAGTACACCTCGCTTTTGACTCAAGCATTACAATGTCCTACATTAGCGACCACTAAGGATTTCTAATTGTGTACTAACACTTATTAGGGTATGGTGTCGTATCTTTTCAGGCACGACTCTATATCTTTTGGGGGAAGGTATCCACAAAAGATGAGTGTGAACAAAGTTATATCGTATATATTATCGCATACTTATCTTCCTTTGGTGGATATTCAAATAGTGCTGCACCCCCATCATTACCTTCATCATCACATTGCAACATAAGATAGCTACTATCAGTAAACACTATTACTAATGGTCTGTTGTACCAACCCATGTTGTCTGCTTCTTCTCTAGTTAAATACCTACAACTGTCTATCTTTCTGCCCTTCAACATCTTGTTGAACTTGGCACTGTGTTTTTCGTCTGTTGTTCTCATAGTTCTTTTTGAAGTTTATTAATTAATTGTCCTATCATTTTCCCTAAGTCTGTTTCTCCGTATTCGTGGTAGTCTTCTAGGGTATACAACACATCAAGTGTTTCGCTTAAAAACTCTTGTAGCTGTTTCTCTTGTTCAGATATCTTATTCTCTAATGCAGAGGCTCTTAAGATATTGTAATCTAATGCTTCTTGTTTACTCATAGTTTATATATTAAAATTATTATCCTGTTCTATTCTTTTTATTTCGTCTATTTCTATTTCATAAAAGTCTTTGTTGCTTGTTAAATCTCCATAGCAGATATCACAATACACATCACCATAGTCTAGTATTGGTTCAGGGTTACTGCATTGACATTCTTCTGGTACATAATCCCAGCCACCATTGTAAGACCTTGTGTCCCAATCATTATACACGTGTTGAGTAAATGTCTGCTCATATACCCCTGTGTCTTTGACAGTATCATTGAAGTATACCTGTGGCATAAATACATTACCCTTGCCTGTCATTACCTCAACTCTTTTTCTCTCGTACCAATTAGGGTGTCCCTCTAAAGAGTCGATCGATGGTAACTCCATTTCATTGTCTACAAGAAATAAATCTATGTCTACGTTATGACCAATACCAGGCTTGTTGAGTAGGTAGGGTATTCCGTTTACTATCATTGGGTACTTGTCTACTGTCTGCCCACTACCTATGTACATTGCTCTGCTGAGGTGTGCGTGATAGTTACTGTACCCTTTCTTAAGTGTACCATATACACCTATCAATGTCTTTCCCAACACATTACTTTTGCTATACATAATCTTGTTTTTAACGAACCAATCTTCTTTGTTGTATACTTGAAATGATTTCTTCTTGAGGTTTGCTGTAACAAATCTACTGTCGTTCATCTCCAATACACTCTTCCACCTATTGCGTGGTAAGTCAGATAGTATCTCTGCCATATGCTGAGTGTCTGTTTTTTTCTTGTTGCCAAGTCCATGCACTGTACCATTTTGAAATAGTATCTCATCTTTATTGATGTTGAATGGGTGGCAGTTTGCTCTGTTCACTGCACCAACTGTTGCATACCTGAAGTGTGCAATGTATGGTCTTTGTGTCTTGAGCACCATATAGTCTTCACTATCGTGATACGTTACATTCCATTTGTCTAGCCATAAGATACCCATTCCATGTGGGTTCTTTATGGCTGAAGCCAATAAGGTTTCTGTCTTGATTAACTTCTTGTTGTTTTTGATAATAATAATACACATAATTAGTCGTTGTTTGGATTAATAAATTCATTTATATTGTCTGATACATCTTCTGCTGAAAGATATCTTCTAAAGTCTTGTGCAAGTTTAAAGATGTTGTTTACCTTGTCTTCATTGCCGTTGTACATTTTCTTTACAACCCCTCTTGCTTTGTTGAGGAACACATTGAAGTTCACTGGCTCTATTAAAGAGTAGTACATTGTGAGATATACAAGGTCATATCTTAGTTTGAGTTGCTTGGTATTTTTTACCTGTGATGGCAACCTAAACTCTACCCTGTTACCCTTTACATTTATGGGTGAGTACTTGGTGTTGTCCTCTTTCTTTGCAGATTTATTTTGTGCACAATAAGTTCTTGCCAACCTAAATCTGTAGAGTGCATACATAAGTGACAAGTGCTCTCTCATTCTGTTTACCAATTCATAGCCGTCCAAGCTAGTATCTTTGTATGATACTGTTATGTGTCCACCACAATCCTTGTTGCTAGGGCTGTTAATAATACATTGTGCAGCATCTATCATATCAAAAACTTTCTTTCTGTGTTTACTTCTAGGTGGCGATAGTGGCATAATATTAGACACACCCTCTACTCCACAAGAACTATCCGTTTCAAATCCTTCAAAGAAATCAAACTCTCCAACAAAATCCCCACGATCGCGTGCCTCGTCTTCGTCTTCATTGATGAAGAGTTTCTTTTCAATTTCAAAGCCAATGCTGAATGGAGATTTAACAAACCCCTCGTTGTAATTGTCAGGAGATTTGTTTGAGTGGTAGCCTTTGATATGACCGTCCCGAGTGCAGTTTATATTGTCTTCGTCCCAATAACTACACTCATCTTCTTCACACCAATGTGAGTCATCGCAATGGACATACTCGTCAATGTCTTCACAATAAACAGCATCTTCTTCATTCACCCACCTGTTTGCTGCCATTCCTCTATCAACCCACGTCCAATGGTCGCTATATTCAAATGATTGCATGTTACCTTGCGTATTACAAAATGATGTAGTCATATCCTCTAAAAACCATTCGTTCTGTACTTCGCATATATATCCATCATCTATGTGATGATACTCTTCTTTGTCTTGCATATATGCAAAGTCAGTATCATCTTCATGTGTATAGTCACTATCTCCACCAACGAACACCTCTCTAGCGTTCTCCTCTAGAATGTATTCGCCTAAATAATCTGAGTACACTACGTCTTCTATAGCGTATTTAGTTCCATCGATTTCTATTGTCAATGTTTCTTCTTTTGTTTCCATATAATTAAATTAAATTGTGCCTACTATTTAGGGTTTCGGCTATCCCTTAGTTCATTCGTTATAATCTTCTTTCCACGCGTTTGCTATCTCTTCATAGTTTACTTTTCTCATTTCACTTGAGTTGTCCATATCAGGTGTGCCGTTTGGATATCTCTTGTTGCAAAAAGATTCTACTAAATCCTCAAAGCTTTCTCTGAAGTGTCGTGTGCGTACATATCTTTGTTTTTCTTTGTACGTTTCGTAATCATTATCTACCCACAGGGCTACGTTCCACGTTTCCCAATTTGTCCAACCATTGTACTCTTTGTCGTTTCTCATCTTAATAAATTTTGAATTATACTTGTGTCTACTGTTCCATACTTTGCGTGATACTTGTTGAGTATCTTCTCGGATTGTTTATATTGCCAAGACTCTGGAGAGTATGTCCTCCAAATTGTTAGATTGTTTTTAATCTCTGTGATTTCTGTTGTCATATTTGTTTTAGTTGTTATCCATTATCTCGCAAGTGGCTTCGTGTATTGAGCACATTTCCTCGTTTGCAAGGTTCTTAATCATTGTTACCTCGTCTTGTGTAGGATTTAGGTAACCTATCTTATCTATAATTTCTTCTCTTGTGTACATATTTATAGATTAATAATAATGTTCATTACTAGACCAGTAAAGCTTACTATGAATAGCACACCTAATCCTACGAGGAAAATTCGTAAGAAGAGTGTTAATAATGCTCCCCCTATGGAGGTTAGTACTTGTCCTTGTCTGTCCCTTGCTCTTGTTTCTCTTGCGATTTCTTTAATGATTGCTCTCATAATTTTAATTTTTAGATTTAATTTTGATTATTGTTATTGGTACATATACGGCTAAAACTCCTATCACAAACATTGCGATTGCAACAGTGGTTTCTCCACTTGTTAAACTTTGATAACCTGCTCTACAACAGTTCAAACAAATGAACACTGCAAACAGAATAATAAATCCTCTTTGTAAATTTTTCATTATATTAATTTTAATTGGTTAAACTCTCTTTTGATTGCACTCTCTACTCTATTTGTTTTGTAGATTTTCTTTGCTTGTTCCCAAGTACATTCATTCTCTTGCATTATGTCTGAAACTATCTCTCCAAACATTGCTTTACGTTGATTGACTTGCTCTTGAATTTTCGTGCCAAGCTCTCCCACTTTTACACGCATTCTTTTTCTTACTCCCATTTGATTTTATTTTAATGATTAATATTTATTTTAAATAGATACGGCACAAGGATTCGAACCTCATGCCGTTAGTATATTTTTTATGTATCTCTTTTCTTTTCCTTACAACCTCATCAGGTAATTTTGGTATTTGGTAGGTGTCTATGTCTACTTCAAGCAAGTTTTTAAACTTGTCTTTGCACTTTACACATTGCCCCAAAATTTTATATAAGCTGGCTAATTTCCCTTCGTTGGTTTCCCTTCAATAGTTCCACATCTATTAACGCCGTATGCGAAGCGTTGCAACTAACAAGAAAAAAATTCAATCTTTTGAGTACGTTGCTATTCAACATCATTAGACAGATTGCGTTTCATTCGTTTGGTTTGTCGTATCTCTCGACAGGGTTGAGTAAACCCCTTTGCGTAACTATCTACTGAATATGTCCCTCTGGTTTGGCTTCAATTTTTAGATAGACATTTCGTCTTTTGGGCGTTGCACCCCTAAAAATTTACTACTTAACAAACTTGTAATTTGCCAGAGATATAATTTTGCACCCCCTCGAAAATATGATTTTCAAACTATGCTCTAAAAAGCATTTAGAGAGGGTTTAAGCGATTTTATTTGTTCGCAGTAACTTTGTTCTGTTTAGCTACTTTTGAGCGTGTTTTGGCTATTTTATTAAATTGCTTAACAATTAATAAACCAGAGTACACACTAAAATAAATTTGTCCTTGCTTTGCCTTTGCTTTGAATTGGGCAAAGGTTGGAAATTCTGATTTTCCGAGCATTTCAGAAATTAACGATTGTATCTCTGTTGATGGGTTTGCAAGTTCTCTGTAAATCTTTGACAAACTGCGATTTTCAATCTTATACATTTGATTAACTAAACGCAATGTTTCAAATTGTGAACGCTCTTTTTTTGCCTTTAAAGTTTTAATTGTTGCTTCGGCGTTGGTTGCCCATTTCGGAGCGTTTGATTTGTTAGTTGTAATAACTTTTTTAACTGAATTTGTTTTTATAGTACTCATAATATTAAATTTATTGCTATGCTTATTTCGGTGCATAGCTTAACCGATTTTAAATACAAAACAAATATACAATATAAAAACAATAAAAAACAAATAATTAGTGCATTTTTATTGAATTATTAGTAATTTAACATATTATTTGCGAATTATATATTAATTATTGTCTTTTATTGCGAATTATTCAAGGCTTTTTTGATGCTTTAGGGGTGTAAATTTGTTAAATAGTATTTTATTTTAAGGTATATATAACCCTTTATTTTATCTTATGTAAATAAAAAAAGGGGGAACGGGGGAACGGGTAGAGGGGGAACGGGTGCAAGGTGGCAACGGGTACGGGTACGGGGTACGGGTACGGGGTACGGGTGCAGGGGTGCAGGGGGTACAGGATAAAAAGCTAAAAAAAACAGAGGGAACACGAAAAAAATCAACCCCCCCTATTAAAAAAAAATCAGTTTACTAATCGCTGTAGCTGGCGTAATATAATACATTACCTAAAATCTATTTGTATCTAATAATTAAAATATTTTTCGTATATTTGTTAAATGGAAGAAGTTACAATGGAAGTACAAAACAGAGTCTCAATAGGATTTTCAATAGGTTGGAGTTTTTATGGAGCAACATTAGAGTATCCTTATGAAGAATTAATAATTCACTTAGGGATAATTAGTTTAAACTTTAAATGGATAAATAATGATTAGTAGTAAACCAATAATGAGAGAATATATGTCTAGTCGTAACAAGCATGAGCTTGACGGACATGGACAGTATTACGAAATGGGTATTAAAAAATTAGCGAGTTTTAAAAATGCGAAACATCGTGCTAAGAAAATTAGTATGATCGCAGAGGGAATAGAGCTGGCAGAAATGAGAAAAGATTTTAAAAGTATATACAAGTAACTTTCTTCCCAATAGTTAAATTGTGTTTCGAAAGAGAGGTTAATATTAATTAGCCTCTTTTTTTTGTGTCGTATTTTTAAATTTATGTCAAGGAATGTCGATTTTATGTCAAGTAAAATTTAGCTAACTACTTGATTACTAATTATATGTCGATTATGTCGATTTTATATTATATTAATAAATAAAAAGAAAAATAAAAAAGACTATTCGCTATAAGAGAGTAGGGACAGAGCTAAAACCGACATACGACATTTGCTATATTATTTGTATCTTTGCTTTAAATCTAATTTAATATATATGAATCCAAAGAAACTTTCATTTGACGAAGAAGGAAGAGAAAAACTCCTAAAAGGAATAACCACAATAGCAAAAGCGGTTAAGAGTACATTAGGGCCATTAGGTCAAACAGTACTAATAGAATCTCAAAACCACACCCATGGAATAACAATTACTAAAGACGGAGTAACCGTTGCAAAGTCAATTGATTTAGAAGACTCAGTTGAGAATCTTGCAGTTCGAATGATGAAAGAAGCAGCTGAACGTACAGCTACCTCAGCAGGGGACGGAACAACTACAGCGATAGTATTAACCGAAGCAATAGTTCGTGAAGGTTTGCAGTTATTTAAGCGAGAGCAAAATGTAAATAAAATAGAGATCATTAGAGAGATTAATTTATTGACTGAACAAATATTACAAAAGCTTTCTAAGAATTCTAAAAAAGTTACAGGCAGAACATTGAAAGACGTAGCTACTATTTCTGCGAACAATGATACTGATTTAGGAAAGATGATAGCCTCAGCATATAAAAAATTAGGTAAAGACGGAGTTCTTACTGTAGAAAATAGTAAGACAGAAAAAACATACTACGACATAACTAAAGGAATAAAAATCGATAGAGGTTATAGTTCAAAACTTTTTGTAAATAACCACAGAAATGATGAATGTATTTTAGATGACGTTTGTGTTATGATAACCGATATGGAAATTACAAACATATTACAAATTGAAACAGTGCTTAAACCAATAATCAACCAAAATAAAAAATTATTGATAATAGGAAACTGCTCTAGTAATGTAACAAATACCTTAGCCGCTAATGTTGTTCAGAATAATCTAAAACTTTGTAGCATTATACCTCCATCGTTTGGATATAAAACCAATGAACTCTTAAATGACATAGCACTTGCAACAGGAGCTAAATATTTTAGCGAATCACAAGGAGATAACCTAGGTCTGCTTTCAATGGATGACTTAGGTCATATAGATAAAGTTATTGTTGGCAAAGATTCTACAGTAATTGTAAAAGACCAGGAAAAAAATCCAGAGATTACAGCTAGAATTGAAGAATTGAAAGTTCAAAGAGAGAATAACAAAATAAAATCAGAGAGAGATTTCATAAGTGAGCGAATTGCGTTGCTATCTGGAGGAGTTGGAGTGATGTATGTAGGAGGAAACTCTGATATAGAGCAAAAAGAAAAATTTGATCGCATTGAAGATGCGGTGTGTGCTGTTCGTTCCGCAGTTGAAGAAGGAATATTACCAGGAGGAGGAATATCACTACTAAGATGTGGAGAAGATTTAGATGAAGGCTGGGCTTCAGACATATTATACGGAGCATTGTGCGCACCACTAGAACAAATACTAATAAATGCAGGAGAAAATGTAAAAGAAATTAGAGATGAGGTTTGCAACTGTAATGATGTACCACATAATTACGGATATGACGTTAAAAACAAAGTTTTTGGAGATATGTACAAAATGGGAATTATAGATCCTGCAAAAGTTACAAAAAACGCCTTAAAAAATGCAGTCAGTGTAGCTACAACAATATTAACTACTAACGCTATCATAACAATGAAAAGAAAAAATGATTAACTTGCTAATTAAAAAAATATGAAAAAATTAATAATTATAATTTTATTTTTAAGCTCTTGTGGTAGCACTTATAATTTATCAAGTGACTATAAAATTAAAAGTATACTAACTATAACTGAAAAAGGAGATACACTTGCCGTACCAGTTAGAGATTTTAAATTTAGAATACTTGACAGAAGAATACAGCAAATAATAGACCGCGATCCGTTTAGATATCAATACAGACAAAATTGGCAGAGGTGGAATTACAATTTCTACTCTATTCCAAACATTAACAATAGATCTAATTATAATAAACCTAATTTAAACGTAAAACCTATTTTTAAACCTAACCCCAAACCAACAATTATAACACCTCAAGTAATTAAGCCTATAATAACAAACCCAATTAATAAACCAATTAAATATAAAAACAATAAAAATCATGGTAATACATAATCAAATATTTGAACACTTTAGAAACGAACAAAAAAAAGTTGACGAGGCTATTTTATTTTTAAAGGAAAAAGGATATAAAATATATAAAACAGAAGTAAACGAAAAAGAAGTTGTATGAAAGCAATAGGTAAGTATATTGTAATTACAGAAATTATTGAAAAACAAAAGACGGATTCAGGAATTTTATTAACTTCTGATGATGCCAACCAGCAAAGATACAAAAAAGGTTTGATAGTTACTCCAGGGACAGATGTGTCTGTTGTTAATGAAGGCGAAACTATTTTTTATGATAAAATGTCTGGACACAAAATGATGTTAAATAATGAAATGGTTACAATAATACAGGAACGAGATATAGTAATAGTATTATAATTTTCTTTATCTTTGATGAATGTAACACACCAAGTCAATGGGTTCTGAAATCAATCAGGTCTGTTGACTTTTTCTTTCTTTATTTATTTTCTTAATTATTTTTCTATATACTTTGTCGCTGTATTTTGTTCCTGAAACAAACATGGGATTATTTCTTCTATCTTCAGAAATAGATTCCTCTTTGTTTAATTTTTTATAAATCGAAGCGCATACGCGCTTACTTTTGTACGCTAAATTATATAATATTGACTCGCGTCCTTTTCTTTCACGCCACTTTACAATCCATCCGTTTTTTAAAAGATTATTAAATCTTCTTTTATCCCAAGACATTATCTCGTTATATTCATTAAAATTTTTGCGAGTAAACAATCCTTCACTATATAAAAATAAAAGCATTTCTATTTCAGAAGTAGATAGCTTATGTTTAGACCTAGCCCATTGTCTTACCACTTTCCAGTATTTCAGGTAGTCGTTTTGTGGTGAAAATTTCATTAGATTAAATTTGTATCTTTGCAAAGATAACTTTTTTATAATGGCCCTAAGTAGAACGGCAAAATATTATCGTAAAAACAAAAGGGCTCGTGCCAAGCACAATGCTTACCAAACTAAGTACAATAAAAAAAGAAAATCAATTAAGCAAAGAGTTGCTGATAATAGAGAAAATCGAAAAAAAGGAACTTACGGCAACTATGATGGATTAGATGTTTCTCACAAAGGTAAGGGTAGATACGTTCTTGAGTCTGAAAAGAAAAACAGAGGAAGTAAAACCAACACACCTGGAGACAAAAGAGCAAGAGGAAAAAAAGGAAAAGGAAGAAAGAATAAAGGTAACACAGGAGGTAAATAACAAAATATGTTAGGAATAGCTATAGCAAATGGAATTCCATTCCAAGATAAAAGAAATGAAGACATACCAGAACTTTGTTTTATTATAACAGAGTTAGACGAGTTTTGTGTTCAAGAAATAGACGCAAGTAATAATGGTAGAATGATACCTGAAACTTGTCCATAATAATAAAAATAACAAAAAATGGCAAATAAAAAATTTTCCGAATTTACATTAAAAACTGATCAAGCTAATGTTGATGCATTGGTTGGCTACACAGGAACAGAAAATATTCAAATAGATCCTACCAAAGTAGGACTTAGATATGACTTACTATCAGGCCAATCGGCTGCAAATCCTCTTAACTATGAATTTAGACTAGAAGACAACGCAGGCGGAGGTATAGACAAGGTAACACTTGTTGCAGGAGATAATATTGTTCTAACTAATTTATCTTCAGTTCCAAATGTTGGTGGAGTAAAAATTGATACAAAAAGAGGTTCTGTTTATAATATAAATGGAACATTTCAAAATTTATTTGGTGGTGATCCAGGGATTTTTGGAGATACGTGTGAGTTTGGAATAAGTTCTATTCCAGCTGCAGACAACTCTTCAGTTTTAATAGTTCCTCAAAGTGCTAAATTGTTAAGTGTTACAGTAAAATGGATATCATCTTCGCCAGTTAATATACCTCTTGGAGCAACTTATAAGTTTGTACTAAGAGTAATGACAAGCACAAGCGGAGCTACAACAGATACATCAAATTATGGAGTAGTTCAAACATTTAACAATATGGATTTAACAAATTCAGATAATGGAACTTATCCTTTTAAATCAGAAGATGTAACTTTATTAAATGGTGGCGCTGGAATTACAATACCTGCTAATACAATTATAAATTTTTCAGGTGAAGTTACACAAGGAACAATACCTACGAGCAATGGGGAAATGGAAGTTTTATTTGCATTTGAAACGAATACGTTTTAATAATGGCTAAAAAAAGAACAAAAGGAAATAAAATTTGTCCAGCAGGAATAGCATGGGCAAAAAGAACATTTGACACATATCCGTCTGCGTATGCGAATATGGCTGCAAGTAAATATTGTAAAGATCCCAATTACGCTAAGGGAGCTAAAAAGAAATAATATGAAAAATAAATTTAAGCCACACATGATGTGTAAAAAAGATAAATGTATTAAGGTTATGTCTATGAAAGAACATTTTAAATTAAAAAAAGACGGATACATTCACAATAAAAATAAATAATTATGCCAACAGTAAGTTATAGTTGCCCAGATACAGGAAAATCAATGAAAAAAAGTTTTCCATACAATGCTATGGGTAAAGCTCAAGCACACACATTTGCAAAAACTATGGGCGGTTCTATGAAGAACAATCCCAATACAAAAATGACGGAAAGCGGTTATTAATGGGTGAGCTTAAAAAATGGCGAGATGAAAAATGGGTAAGGATTGGTACAGACGGATCAATCAAAGGAGCTTGTGGAACAAGCAAAAATAAAAAGAACCCAGATAGATGTCTGCCATTAGCTAAAGCTAAATCAATGTCCAAAGCAGAAAGAGCTAAAACTGCTCGAAAGAAAAAAGCTGCAGGAAAAAAAGGTAAAACAGTTGTAGCAAATACTAAAGCAGGAAAAGTAACAAAAAAATATACAAAGTAATGGCCGACAAAAGTAAAATGTCTTGTAATAAACCTACTCGTTCTGATAGAGCAGGTAAAAAGAAAATGGTCAAAGCTTGTGAGGGAGGTAAAGAAAAGCTTATTCACTTTGGTGCAAAAGGATATGGACATAATTATTCAGCTGCTGCAAGAAAAAGTTTTAAGGCACGTCATAAATGTGGATCAGCTAAATCAAAACTAACAGCACGCTATTGGGCCTGTAAAAATCTATGGGCAGGAAAGGGTGGATCGAAGAAGTCAAGCCCCAAAAATAGACAAGGAAAATATTAGTATATTTGTAAAATAAATAATTTTAAAAAAAAATAGTTATGGCACAAGGTTATAATAGTAGACTAGATGAGTCTTTAGGCGGTAAGCACAAAGGAAAGCATAAACAATCTTTAAAAGATCGTAGAGACGAATCTAAAGCTATGTCAAAAAAAATGTACAAACATGCATATGGAGGAGATTCTCAAATGTCATATAGACATACTCCTAAAGTTGTAAAGCACGATCATTTAAAATAATGGCTAAGAAAAAAAAATTCCCAGCTATTAAAGAAAAAAATCAAGGAAAATTTTCTGCTTGGGCTAAAAAAAATGGATTTAAAGATACTTGCAGTGCAGCTGCAGCAGTAATGAAAAATCCAAAAAAATATTCATCATCAATCATGAAGCAAGCAAATTTTGCTAATAACTTTGGTTGTAAAACAAAAAAATAATGGGAAAAGCATTAGTTAGATTAGGAATGTGGATGCAAAAAGTATGGTGCAAAATTCTGTGCAAATGGAATTCATTAATATCTAAACTTATTGTTGATGTTGAAGAATGTCCTGTTGCACAATGTATGTGTAAAAAATAAATTAAAATGAAATCAAAAGGATTAGGAGATAGCGTTGAGAAATTTACTAAAGCAACTGGAATAAAAACAGTTGTAAATACAATAAGCAAGGCAACAGGGAAACCTTGTGGATGTAGTCAAAGACGTGATAGTTTAAATAGAATGTTCCCTTATAATAAATAAAAAATGGCTTATACAAAATTACAAGCAGGTAGAGCATTATTAGTTACTCCAAGTGATACCGATGAAATACCTAGTGTTACAGGAGGTACTAACAATGGATGTGTTTTATATATTGGAACACCTGGGAACATTAGGGTAAAAACAGTTGGTGGAGATGATGTAATATTTGTTGGATGTTATGCAGGACAGTTTTTTTCTGTAAATGTACTGCAAGTTTTTGCAACAGGTACAACAGCTGGAGAAATTGTAGCACTATGGTAGAATATACACAAAACAACAGTGCATTATTAGATTTTGAAGTAGTATATACACTTATAAAAGAATAATGACTGTGCAAGATATAAAAATATACGCTTTAAATACAGTGACGTTAGCAGTTTCATTTACTCAGATTGAAATGATTTTAAAATTAATTCTATTAACTGCTTCTATAGTTTATACGGCACAGAGAATTTGGATTAATTATAATGAAAAGAAAAATAAATAAAATAATAATACATTGTTCTGCTACTAGACCATCTCATGATATAGATGCAAAAGAAGTAGATAGATGGCATAAGAGAAAAGGGTGGTCAGGTATTGGCTACCATTTTTTTATTAAAAGAGATGGTCAAATCGAAATAGGTAGACCTTTAGAAAAATCAGGAGCTCATACGAAAGGATTGAATAAAAATTCTATTGGCCTATGTTATGCAGGTGGAGTTAAAGAATATCGAGGAAAAGATGGAAAGTGGGATGCTGATGATAACAGAACTGACAAACAAAAAGATAGTCTTTTATCTTTATTGAAAATACTTAAAAATATATTTCCTGATTCAACAATACATTCCCATCGAGATTTTGCGGCAAAAGCATGCCCAAGTTTCGATGCAACAAAAGAATACTGTGACTTATGAAAAAATTATGGCAATGGCTAAGTGGTAATGTTATAAAAGAAGTTGGCGAAGTTTTAGACAACTTAATTACTACTGAAGAAGAAAAGCTACAAGCAAAAGAACAAATAACAAGAATTTTAGAACAAGCCGATAAAGAAGCTCAAAAAGAAGTGACTGAACGCTGGAAATATGACATGCAATCAGATTCTGTGTTGTCAAAAAATATAAGACCAATGGTTCTTATATATTTAACAGTGATATTTACGGCTTTATGTTTTACAGATGGAAACATTGGAGAGTTTTCAATATCAAAAGAATACATTCCTATTTTTCAAACATTATTAGTTACTGTTTACGGTGCATATTTTGTTGGGAGAAGTTGGGAGAAGGCTTCAAAAAAAAATAAAGAATAATTCATACCTTTGCATAATAACCTTAATTTAATAAAATGAAAAATTTAGAAAAAAAAGAATTGGAAAAATTACAAACTCTTAATTCAGATTTTGTAAAAATGAAAACGCAATTAGGAGATTTCGAATTGCAAAAACAAATGGTGTTTGAGCAAATTCAAAACATAAAATCTCAATTCGCAGCTTTAGAAAAAAAGTTGATTAAAAAGTACGGAGATAATACCGTTATTAATTTACAAACAGGGGAACTCAAAGAAAAAGAGCCCGAAAAAGAAAAAGAATAAAATGGCAAAAATTAGCAATACTTTATCGTATCCAAATCAATCACCGATTGTTGGGGCGGATTATTTAATTGGAACAGCGGCAACGTCAAGTCCAATTGATAAGCAAACAAAAACATTTACAATACAAGGTATCGCTGATTATGTTATTGATGCAGCATTTGATGGTGTATCATACAGATTACCTATTTTTACAGCTGCTTCTGCAGGACAGGAGTCAGTATTATTAGTAGATTCATTATTATATCAAGACACAGCTTCTCTAGGTGGTAAACCTGGAGAAGTTCTTGGTACAACCGTTTACTTAAATAACGGTGCAGGAGTTGGTTCATTAAATGTTGCGCAAAGCACAACAATTGGAACTAGTCTTTCAGTAGGAACAAATGCAACTGTGGGAGGTAATGCAACTATAACTGGAAAACTTACAGTAAATGGAGATACAGATTTAGGGTTTGATGACTCAACTGAAGCAACTATTGAATCAGTTTTAAATCTTCAAGGCCCAATAAAAGATTCCACAAACACAGTAGGTAATACAGAACAAGTTTTAGTTTCTGATGGAAATGGTAAAGTGCATTGGGAAAATTTTCAAGGTTCAGGATTAGAATTTCAAGGAGCCTGGAACGCAAATACAAATGTTCCTGATTTACAAAATTTTCCATTAACTTTAGATAATACAGGAAAATATTGGGTTGTTTCTGATGCAGGAACAACTCCATTAACCACAACAGGCGGTGGTACAATTACGGATTGGGAATCAGGTGACTGGGCAATTGTTTCGGAAGATTTATCAGGAAATGTTTTTTGGGATAAAATTGACAATTCTTCTGTATTGACAGGTGCAGGTACGCCTAATACTTTAGCAATGTGGACAGGAACAACTGTCTTAGGAGATTCTACAATATATAAAGGAACAGGAAGTAATGACTTGAGATTCAATGTTACTTCTAACACAGCATCAGGAGGTTTTTCAAATGCATTTGGTGCAAATTCTACTGCAAGTGGAATTGCTTCTTTTGCAGCAGGAGATTCTGCTACTGCAAGTGGAAATGCAAGTGTTGCTTTTGGATCAGTCGTACAAGCAACAGCTGGTGGAAGTTTTGCAGCAGGTGGTGGAACTATTGCCTCTGGCATAAATAGTTTTGCAGCAGGTAAGGACACAGAAGCAATAGGTCAATCATCTTTTGCTATGGGAGGTGCAAGTAAAGCAGTAGGTGATTATTCTATTGCTATTGGAAATGGATGTAAAGCAAATAGTGTTAATAGTGTTTCACTTGGATTTGCTAATGATGTAACTGGAACAAGTGCAGTAGCAATGGGTGATACAAACACTGTAAATGGTGTTATATCATTTGTAGCTGGAGGAGATAATGTTTCTAGCGCAGATGGAGCAATTATATTAGGAAAAGGAAATGCAGTAAACACTAATCCAAGAGGAATTGCAATAGGAATTGGAAATACAGTAACAGGTGATACAGCAATAGCATTAGGAGCGAGCAACGTTTCTAGCGGAGCTCAATCTTTTGCGGTGGGATCATCTAATCAAGCAACAAGTGATTGGAGTTTTGCTCAAGGAAAAGGAAGTACAGCAACTAATGATAACGCAATAGCTGCAGGATTTCAATCAATAGCTTCTGGAGCTGATTCTTTAGCTTTAGGTAAAGATAATACATCTAGTGGTACTCAATCTGTTAGTATTGGAAAAGATAATACCTCAACAGGAAAAACATCAATTGCAATAGGTGAAGCAAATAAAGCAGACCTTGATCACTCTATAGCTATAGGTCAATTAAGTGAGTCAACGGCTACAAGTGCTATTGCCATTGGTAATGGAGCAAAAGCAACATTTGGAGATGCAATATCAATAGGTAATGCAACTACATCTAGTGGTGGAGCATCAGTTGCAATAGGTAAAGCTACAGTTGCAACAGGTTTAACTTCTTTTGCATCAGGTTCTCAATCAACCGCAACAGGAACTAGTTCTACAGCAATGGGAGAAAATTCATCTGCAGTAGGTAATTATACTTTTGCAGCTGGGTTTCAAGCAGACACAAATGGAACAGGTGCTATTTCACTAGGATATAATAATGAAGCAGGAGCAGATTATTCTGTTGCTATAGGAAGTGAACAAGATGCAAATGATATATATGGAATAGCTATTGGTCATTCAAGTAATATTTCAGGACAAAATGCTATAGGAATTGGTAATAATCTAGAAGGACGAAGTTATAAAGAAACAGTTTTAGGTAGTTTTAATACACTAGCATCTTCTGCTACTAGTAATGCTTGGATTGCTTCAGATAGATTATTTACTATTGGAAATGGAGTAAGTTCTGGAGCTGAAAGTAATGCTTTAGTAATGTTAAAATCAGGTTCTTTAACATTACCTGCTTATGGATCAGGAGCTCTAATAGGTACTCCAGTAAGAAATTTATCAGTAGATGTTAATGGTAGAGTAATTGAAACTGCTATAGGATCAGCAGGTATTACTGGAACTGGAACTGCCAAATATATTCCTGTATGGGATACTACAAGTTCTATTACAGATAGTATAATGTATCAAACTGCAGTTGGAATAGGTATTGGGACAACAAATCCAGTGTATGATTTAAACGCAAGTATTACAGGAAAAATTGCTTCTAATAGTGTTGCATTTGTTCAAACTGATTTAGGACAAAATCTTATAAATGTTGGAGATATAGATGCTAATGGTTATTCATTATCTCTTCGTGATGAATTAGGAGCTCAAGTTGTTTTGGTTAAATCAGGTAATGTTGGAATTGGACTTAGTGGAGCGGCTACTGAAAAACTTGAAGTAAATGGAAATATTAAACTTACGAATAATGGAGACCTTTATAGTGATGGAGATGAATTACGTTTAATAGCAGGAGGAAATAATGTTTCAAATACTGGGATTTTAATTCAAGATGCTAATGGAACGATAACGACAGACTCAAACTCAGTAGTGGGTGTAGGGGTTACAAATCCTCAAGCTAAACTAGATGTAGATGGCGGTATTAAAATGGGAGACACTAGTGTTACTCCTTCCGCAGCTAACGTAGGAACATTAAGATATAGAGTAAGTGGAAATAATAGTTATATAGATATTATAATGCAAGATGGCCCAGCGTCATTTTCATATGTGAATATAGTACAGAAAAACTGGTAATAAATGGCAGTAGTTAAAAAGTATGTCTCAAATGAATTTCAAGTCTTTGGGGGAACTGCTAATCAGTTTCTAAAGGCAGATGGCTCTTTAGATAGTAATACTTATGTAATAGGAGGCCCTTTTTTACCAGTTGCTGGTGGAATTATGCAAGGCAACACTTTGCATGGAGATAATATAAAGTCTATATGGGGATCTGGAAATGATTTAAGTATTTATCATGATGGAGTTAATGCTTATATAGATAATATTACAGGAGCTGTTAAAATAGATTCTGATGTAGAAATAACTAAAACTGTGTCAGCAGGTGGTGGTAGTTCTACAGAATGGAATTCAGCATATGAAGAATCAGTAGTTGGAGTAAGTGTTTCAGGCACAACTACAAAAACGTTAACAGTAACACAACAAGATGGTGGAACATTAACAGCAACCTGGCAAGACAATACAGATTCCACATTTGTTTTTACACAAGGTGTAGCAGCAACAACCTGGAATATACAACATAATTTAGGAAAATTTCCTTCAGTATCTGTTGTAAATACGAATGACTTTGTCATTATTGGCGAAGTAGAATATATAGATAACAACAACGTAACATTAACATTTTCAGCAGGATTTGCTGGAAAAGCATTTTTAAACTAAAAACCATGGCAATTAATTTTTTAAACAGTATAGACTTCAATAAAAATGAACTCTTTAACCCTAAAATACAAAATGAAATAAATGATTCAGCTGCAGGAACTCCTGTAGATGGTCAGTTATACTATAACACAACAGATAACAAATTAAAAGTTGGAGAAGGGGGAAGCTGGGTTGCATTGTCATCATCTGCTGACACTAATACCACTTATGATTTAACTGCTACAGGTTCAGGAGATGGAACTGCTACTATTAATTTAGTGGCATCTAATCCAAGTAGCACAGATAGTATTTTATTTGATGGTGCAGGAACAACATCAGTTACTCGTTCTGGAAGTACAATTACAATTACTTCTAATGATCAATTTGATGGTACAGTAACTTCTGTTGGTTGCACTATAAATGGTAATGCTTATACAGCTACAGTAGCTAGTTCTACAACTGCTGCAGCTATAACAATAGCTCCACAAGGTTCTTCAACTCAATATATAGATGGTGCTGGTGATTTACAAACGTTCCCAAGTATTCCTCAAGGAGATATTACCGCAGTTACAACTTCATCTCCAATAACAGGTGGTGGCACAAGTGGCTCTGTAAATATTGCTCACGCAAGTCAATCGGATACAGCTTCTGCAGATTCAGCTACTTTATCATTTGGAGGAACATTCAAAGCATACACAGACGTAACAACAAATGCTACAGGACACGTTACAGGCCATGAAGAAACCACGTTTACTTTACCTGCTAACCCAAATACAAATACAACTTATCAATTAGGTGTAGGGGCAGGTGGTTCAAATTCAGCAAAAATAGAATTAGATGCTAGTTCAGGAACAGACACAAGCATAACACTTAGCGGTACAACTGATGAAATAGAAATAACTGAAAATGTATCAACAAAAACAGTTTTTGTTGGATTGCCAGCTGACGTTAAAATTTCTTCTGACCTAACAGTTGGAGATAATTTAACTTTAACAGGTGGTAATTTAAGTGTTGCAGGGACAGGTTCTTTCACAGGACAAGTAACAATTCCAGTAACTCCAAGCGCAGCAGCTTCGGCAGCTTCTAAAAGTTATGTAGATTCTACATTAGCAGGTTCAGGAGCTTTGATATTCCAAGGAGGATATAACGCAGCAACCAACTCACCTGATTTAGATTCAAATCCAAGTTCATCTATTAAACAAGGTTGGACATATGCAGTAACAAATGCAGGTTCTTTCTTTAGTGAAACAGTTGAAGATGGGGATTTACTTATTGCAGAATCAGACTCTCCAACAGCATTGTCTGATTGGACAGTTGTTCAGAATAATATAGGTATTGCAACAGCAGGTTCTAGTGATGGAGCAACAACAAAAGGTATTGCAGGATTTAATTCAGCTCACTTTAATGTAACAGCAAACGGATGGGTTTCATCTGATATATACGCAGGAGCTAGTACATTGGGTATTGTGCCTTCAGGTGGCTCATCATCAACTTTTTTAAGAGGAGATGGTACTTGGGTTACTCCAACAGATTCTACTCCTGTAGATTCAGTGTCCTTAGGAACGGCTGGAACTTCAACTGGTTTAACTAATGCAATAGAAGTTTCACCAACAACAGGGAATGTTAAAGTTGTAGCTAACTCATATGATGGTGGAAATAATGTAGGTTATGTTCCATCTGGAGGTAGTTCATCTACATTCTTAAGAGGTGATGGTACATGGGTAACACCTACTGATTCAGTAACTAGTGTTGATTCAACTACAACAGGAACTTCTTCAGGATCGCCAATTGTGGTTAATCCAACTACAGGTGCTGTTAAAGTTCAGTCAATGGCTTATGACGGAGGGACTGATGTAGGTCACGTGCCAAGTGGTGGTGGAAGTACTACGTTCTTGCGTGGTGATGGTACATGGGTAGTTCCTTCAACTGGAAGTAATAACTATTTAACTTCTTTATCTTTTAACACAGGTAATGGTATATTAACTGCAGCAAGACAAGGTTTAGGAAATGTAACTGTAGATTTAGATGGTAGATATGCACTAAGTTCTGCAATACCAACAATTACAGCACAAGGAGATTCTATATTTTTAACAGGTGGAAGTACATCAGGTGGCATAACAACATTTACATATAATGTAACTAGCTCTTTTACTGGAGCAAATGCTATAGATGTTAAATGTGAAATTGTATCTGCTGCAGGAACAACTGTATTTGCAGAAGTTACAAGATCATCAACGACATTAACAGTTAAGTTTAGTGGCACAGTTGCAGATTCAGATTACAAAGCATTGCTTACATATGTAGGATAATATTTACAATAAAACCATTATATGGCAATTAAATTAATAAATGACGTTACTATAACAGGTACGAACAATACGCCTCTTAGCATTACAAGTACTGACGATATATGTAAATTACAGATTTCTGATGATGACACTACAGGATATTTAGGAGTAACTGGAGACGAGGTATCATTAGGTCATAATAGTACTTTAACAAGCACAAACAACCTTAGAATAAAAGATTTTAGCGCATTAGGTTTTGGACATGTTATGGGTTTTGGAACAACCCCAAGTGTAACAGATAAAGTTAGATTTACTCGTACTGTTGATACTGATGATGATGTAGGAAGGAATGTTTTAAAATTAGATTTAAACGTATCAGGATCAGCTGCTATTTCAGGTGATAGAAC
>Ga0209337_1000407_pt1 | contig 34589 bp, 25 predicted proteins | sample LinPmetageLP53_FD_184044 | JGI IMG/M metagenome (GOLD analysis project Ga0209337, IMG submission 184044) | Marine viral communities from the Pacific Ocean - LP-53 (SPAdes) (version 2) | ecosystem: Environmental > Aquatic > Marine > Oceanic | place: Pacific Ocean | collected 2010-02-08
TAACTTTGCTTCACAGCGTTCTAGGTGTTTTCCAATTGGTATCATTTTATTCACCTTAGTATGTGGGAATTTTCGATAATACCATTGGTGTGCTTGGGTTGTATGTTGGTCTAAGGGAGAAATTGTATGTTGTATATCCGTATAAGATAGTTGTGGGGCCGTGTGTAAGCTGCTTTTTTTATCTAAAACACAAAACTTATACTTTGCCAACAATTTAAATATAATATTTCTGTCTTGGTTTATACATTCTAAATGACTTAAGGGAATAATGTAACTTTTAAAGTTTACATTTAAATAAACAGCTATGATTTCAGCTAACGCAGGGTGTGTGTTGTCATTGCCTTGAATAAATTCAAGATAAGGTAATTTACTAATAGATAATTTGTCTATTAGTTTGTCTAATTGGTTTGAAGTTTCGATAAGATAGAACATACCTTATCAATGTAATAAAACTTTATCTAATAACCACCTCCTCCACCACCAGAAGAACCACCAGAAGATCCTCCTCCACCAGAATACTTTCCACCTTTATTTTTAAATCGTTTTAAATTTCTTATTGAATTTTTTAAACCTTTTCTTTTTCTATTTTTACTAGATGGAGGTGGGGTATGTTTTACTCTTTTTCTAGCAATATTTTGAACTTCTGCTTCTACTTCTTTTTTAACTTCCTCTAATCTTGAGTCTACTCCACTTAAAGGTATTACTTTTTCTTCTTCAACCTCTTCTTCAATAGTAGCTATTTCTTCTAATTGTGTTTTTGGTTTAAATAATGAATCTGGAAGATGATATTCAGTTAAATTTTTAAATAATATACTACCAACATTAGGAAAAGCTTTATTTAACTTTTGAATTAGTTTATTATTTATATTTACATTATTATCTGTTAGAATCCATCTTGTAGCACCTACCTCATATAAATTATGATCGTATTTTCCTTCTTTTTTATTAATAGAATCAAAAACTTTTTTTGAAATTTCTCTATATTCATTTAAAGTATTTTTTCTTCTACAAAAATATCGATAAAATTGTCCTTTTTTATATTCTTTAGTAGTTGGGGGGGATTTTGAGGAGAATATAGGTTCAAAATTATCTTGTTTTTTTAAGATTTTCTTTTTTAATTTACTATAATTAAAAGCATTTTTACGAGTTGTAATATCTAAAGATAAGCCCTTATTCATTACTCTATATGTGTTGTCTTTCTTTATAGAGTTTACACGAACTAATAATATACCCTCTTTCATAGTATCCCCTGTTTGGTAAGTACCATCACTTAACTCCATATACTTCCCTACATAAGGTTTAGAGGTATTTTTTTCCATAAATTCCCCCTTTCCTGCTATTTTTATTTTGTATTTTGATTTAGGTCTATATGCCATTTTTTAAATTTTAATAAACAAAGTCATCTTTAAAACCAGATGCTTTCCAAGCTTCATATTCGTCGTTAGAATTCTCAGATAAGTATTTTAATTCATCAAAAGTTGATTCTATATCATAAGCCCAATCATCTAAATATTCACTATAATATATTAGTCTATCTTCAGCTACCATCGCACTAGAATCATCATACCCCCACATTAATTGTTCTTTAGTACCATTTGTTCCTTCATAAGCATGAAGTTTCGTTGGATCATCTTTATTTACATGTCCTCCAAAATTATACCCTCTTCCTATTTTAATATCTAGCTTTGGGGAATTCCCCATTCCGTCAAGGTGAACAGTATGAGTTATTTCTGCATTTGAATCATCCCATACATATGCAGGTGGTGGTGGTGGTATTTCTACACATTTACCATCTTTAGGTTCAAAACCTTCCTCACATTCACATTCACAATCTTGACCATCATTTGATTTTACATGTACCTCATTTTCATTACAAGTTACATCATCACAAGGGTCATAATCTTGCATTTCTTTAGCTAGTCTCTGTTGTTTTTCTAATTCTGTTTCTTCATCTACTCCTGTTGTAGCTTCTCTTTTTAGTCTTTCTCGTTCTCTAGGAGCCATTGAGTACCACTCTGATTCTGATACTCCAACATCTTCCCATGGTTTATCTCCTGTTCTAGTAGTGTTCTCTTTTTCTCTAGCGTCATATTTCTTTTCATGATCATCCCAATCTTTTGAATAATTCATTCCATCACCGTATCCCCATTCATTTGAACTTCCATTACCTACTTGTTGAGGCACCCCTGGGTATAATTGCATTTGGCCTTTTATTTTAGTTATCCAATTACCTTCAGCATCTATTGATGTTTCTTCTGCTATTATTATAAAACATATCTTTTTTCGTCTATATTGTTTTGGTAATCTGCTTTCATTAATCCTAAACATTTGACCAATAACTAATCCTGATATTCCATCTATTTCTATATCTATATTAATAGGAATTGGAGTTGGGGTAGGGGGATTTCTTACTGTCATCCCATCATCATCTTTAGTTCCTAGGATGTCTACTAAAGTACTTGCTCTTGATAACATATGTTTATTAGAAGCTACCTTATTTTTCCAAGCATCATTACCTTTTGTAAAATATTCTCCACTAGCTACTTTAGCTTGAAATTCTGATAAATTGTCTAAAAGTTCAACTAATTCATTCATTTCTCCCTTCATCTGTTTTATCAACTTATTTTTATCTACCTTTGTTATTTTTTTAGTTGAAGGGGGTGTATTTCTATATAATCTATTAGAAACTCCTCTATTCATAGATGCAAAAGACACAGCATCTAAACTATCTATAGAATCTGGGTTTCCTGCTGCTACTGCTATCGTAGAGGACATTGCTGTAGGTATAGATGTGGTGAATGTAAATTCTCTTACACAACTATGATTACTTAAAACATCAAATATAAATATATCTTGGAATCTGGTTTTTGTAGGTTTGTTTAAATCTACTATATTTGAAATATGGTTAAATTCATTATCACTTACTATAGCTAATTTATGTTGTCCTCCTGTTGCTTCATTTATACCATTTAATACTTCTTTTAAATAATTACCTACACCATAACCTGTAAATTCACTTTGTTTAAATAATCTTTCATGAACCTCTAATAAAAATTCAATATTTAACATAATATGTCCAATAGACTGCATTGATGTTTGTTTTTCTGCTTTGGTTTTACCAGGGAAAGACTTGTCAAATTCTGCTCCTGTTTCAAAATCTTCATCAGGAAATCCTACAAAATTTCTACATGGTTGTATAAATTCTTTATTATATTGACCCTCCAGTTCATATACATTATTAACTAGTTTTATTCCAAATTGATCTGGAAATTGCCAAGGCATTAAACAAGTATAAGGGTCTACAGATCCATCCATCATTGATTGAACAGCAGATCTGTCTGTAAATCCTGCTCCTGTTGGTCTATCTTCCCACCATAATGATTTAAATAATTGTTGAGATTTTAATTGATAAGAATTCATTTCATGCATTCTATATTTTTCACCACTAGGTTTATTTGGGAAATGTTGCAAAGTTTGATAGCATGTTATTTTTTGATCTGGTTTCTTTGGAATTTCTGTCATACAACGACTATTGATTATATACAATAAAGCATCTAATCTAATATAACATTCTGATAATACTCTTTTATCATCAGTAAAAAAGTCTATAGCAAGTTCAAGACCCCAAGCTAGCCAACTTCCTCTATCTGCATAATATCCTGCTAAAGCTTCTGCTCCTTTCCAAAAAGTTGCCCAACCATCTCTACCTTTAGCAAAATGCATTAAATATAGTGGTTTATATATTGGAGGAATGTTCCCTGACCCATTATCAAAAAACTCATTTTCGTAAGTTTTTTCAACCATATCCCTATCAATATTAAAAGTTACTCTTCTATCTATGTAAAAAAGACCTTTCCTAACTATAGGTGCTGTTTGGTTTCTAGGACTTCTATTATAATATAGTCCTTTTTTATATGTATCATCACCTGTGCCATATACTTCATCCTTCCCCGCATAATGTCTTTCTTGAAAATCTTTATAACCTCCTGCTATATGGTCAGCTGAACCTGCGTCTTCTAATACTCCATATTTGTAATCAAAAGTTGCTAATAAAAAATCCATTAAAGTTGGCATTTTCATAATATTAGCACCTGATGAATCTAAGTTCTCTAGGTATATTGCCCCATCAGTTGCCTTTTTAACTTTATCTATATTTATATTCCCTATTATTGTAATATTTTTAGGTTTTAAACTACTAAGTACATCACCCATTGCCATTAATTCAGTACTACAATTAAAACCCCCATCATCTCTAGCTGTGTAGCTAAAGTTCTTACATAACCCTAAAACACCATCATAATTTCCAGAATTTGCTCTTCTTTTAGAGACTAACATATCTGCTATTTCATATTGTAATAAAGTTTGATTACCTGTTCCTTTTCTTCCCCAAAATCTATCCGAATCTGAAATATAGGTGAATCCATTTTCTAATTCTAAATCATTACCTACATAAGGTGTCCATCCCCATTCTAATAAAACTGGGTAACCTGGTCTCATATAAAGTAATTCCATAACAGAAAGTTGTCTTAAATTATGACATACAAAATCTATTTTAGCTTCTCTTAAAGAACCATAGGCTGATTTTGTTCTAACGGATACATTAGTAATTCCTGCCATAGGAACTATTCCGTAACTCTCACCATACTCATCTATTCTACTATCTGATCTAGATAAAGGATCTCCGTATGCTGTCCCTAATAATTTTCCTGCTTGAGGGAAACCTGATCTCATTTTAGGTTCATTAAAACCTTCTGGGTTTAAAAGAGTTCCTCCTTCAAGCATATAATTTCTAGCTAAACCATAACCTAATAGTTCCTTTTCTAAAACAACACCATTAAATTCATAATCTAAATCTAATATAGTCTCTTCAGTTAGATCTACCATAGAGGCCATTCTTAAACCACAATATCTTTGTGTCATCCAACTATGCCAATACTCAGATTTGATAAAATATCCTCTTTTTTTATTTCTTTCAGCAATTTCTTCCTCAGACATTGCGTATACTGGAAAAATACCTGCGTCTGGGTTTATTAACTCTCTTTTCTTTTTCCCATTTTTTATAACTGTGTGAAATGATCTAGCATATTGAGAATAGGAACCTATTCCCTCCATATTTGTCCCTACAGCTATTCCATCAAATCCTGCTCCTCTGAACCCCCTACTTTCTCCTACCATATTTCCCATCCCTCTTGAAACAGGACCAGTACCATATTGACTCACTCCATGAGCTATCATACTTTGTCTTATGTAAAATTGATCATTTACATAAGGGTATAAAGTGTCTTTAAATATTCCCATAACTTTTTATTTTTTATCTAAAAGAATTAACAGCATCAAATGCTAGCATTATATCTGGTATTACACTTTCTCCTGGTATCCTTAAATGGGATCCTAGTCTGCATACAAAACTATCTCCTCTAGTTGCATCTGGGTTGGCATTGTTTATAATCCACCATAATGATGAATCTTTATAAAACTGATCTGCTAATAAATCAAGTCTATCACCCGAAGTTGTTATTAAATAAGTATCATCATCTCCATATAATATATCAGGATAAATTACATTAACATAATGTTTTTTTCCTGTTTCGGCGTTTTCTCGTAAGTTTATATTTCTATATAAATAAGGCATTTTTTATATTATTTTAATAAGGATCATCCTCGTCTTCTTCTTCTAAATCCTCCATCATAGCTTCAAGTTCTTCATCTTGTTGAACTTCAAAGTTTGTTTTATATCCTAAACCAGCATCTTTATTTGCTAATCTTTCTGCTTCTTCTTCTGCTTCATAATCAGCTACTCTTTGTAATCTTTCTTCTTCCTCTCTTTCATCTCTTTCTGCTTGTTCTAATGCTGCCATTTCAGCCATGTCATCCTCATATTCTTTTGTTGCTTCTGCATTTTCTTGGATCAATTTTTCTTTGTCATCTCTATCATCTCTTAATATTTCTTCTGGTACCGAGTTTGCTGAATCACTAAAAGCCCCAAACCATTTAACGTCAGATGCACCATTACCATGTACCGTAATTCCAGTTTTCATTTGTTCTGAAGGTCCTATAAATGGAGAATTCAAAATTGATTTACGTGGTATAAAGTCATGAATAGGTAAGAATGCACAACTTACATCTAATATATGAGGTAATTGAAATATATCATAATCAACATGTACACCATCTTTTGCTGGTCGTTCTCCATCCTTTCCATACGCAATTTCCCAAGGATATTCTTTAGACCATTTAAGTTTTATATTTGTAAAAACACCTGGTACTCTATTTAAATAATCTCCTATAGTTACTCTATTAAGATTACCTCTTAATCTTGTTTTTTTATAATCTCCTGCTGTTTGAGTAAGTAAATAATTTAATTTTGTATATAAAGGTCTTAATTCAGTTCTAGAACTTGCTGCTATTTTAAAACTAAAATTAATAGATCTTTTAAAATTACCATAAGTGTAAAAAGGTTCTGATCTACCATTATATCTAAATTCATTCCATTTTGCAGCATAATCATCATCCATACTTTCTAAATAAGCTCTAAATACCATTGTGTCTGTTTCAGCAGGATCATCAGTGTTTACTGCTTCTATCATAAATTTTATCATGTCTTTAACCCCTTTGTGAGCTACAGTAGTCTCTATCTGACTGACACTCGTAGCAGTAGATCTAATAATAGGCATTCTATTTATTTTATCTCCTACCCAATAAAATTGAGTTGGTTTGTATAAACCATCTCCAGCAGTTTCATCATCTGAATATGCTTTTTGTGTATAATCTATAGTTCCATCTTTAAATTTAGGAATGTTTGGAAAGCTTGGAAGTCCATTACTGTCAAAAGATCTTTGTAATTGAGTGGATTTATTTTGTTGGGTTAATATAGGATATCCTAATCTATTTAATATAGGTTTTCCGAATTTATCTTTTGCATTATAATCTGAATATGCTTTATCAGGTATAAATTTTCTAAAATCTATTATTTCATTTAGGAGTGTTTGAGTTTTTCCTACCATTCCTTGACCTAAATGTCTTGAAGAAAGATAAGGTGTTGTATCTTGTTTAATTTTATCTACTGCTAAAAACGTATCCCTAGTAGTAAAATTATATCTTTTTAAACGTGTTTTACCTATACCGTATACTGAATGAGGTCCTCCTCCAAATTTATATAATTCAGGATTACCTCCTGATTTCATTCCTAAAGGGTTTTGGATCCCTATTATTTTATTATATAAACTGGTTAGTCTATTTCCTTTATATACATCTTTTAGGTTTGTTACATCACCTGTACCTCCTGAGGATGAATAAGTTGCTCCATCTACTACTCTTCCCCCTTTTACATTATATTCATATTTTGTATCATTACTAGTATCAACTCTATATCCTTGTTCTACTCTATAATTTCCTTTTCCTATAGGTAAAACCCCTGCTCTATTTACATGAAGCCCTGTAAAAGAGGTTGCTACTTGAGCTAAGGTATTAATTCCTAAATTGTATACTCTATTTCTTCCTAACCATCCTGCACCCTCTTGGAGTTTAGGATTCATTCTTTGCATTCCTACATTTTTAGCTATAAAAGCTAAACCATTAGACGAAATTAAATATTTACCTATTCTTTCAGCATCTATAAGAGCTCTTTTAGTTGCTGTTATTAAACCCCCCCTTACAAAACTATCTGAAACATCATCTATTACATCAAATGTTCCTGATCCTTGATCTTCATTTAATCCTGGTAGTTTTTGTTGTATAAAAGGTGTTGGAGAAACTCCTCTACCAAATAATGATGATTCTACATTAATTCCTTTAGGACCATATCCCATAGATCTTTGTCTAAAAGGAAAATAATCATTTTTGTTTGAGGGTATATTAGTATCGAATATAGAGATACTTTCTCCATAATTGTATGCTTCTGGTGTACTTTGATTAGGAAAACCATCACCAAAAGCATTACCTGCTTCGAGGTTAGATATAAGTGTTTTTAACCCCATAATTTATCTTATTGAGGTAAGTTATTCTGATATTTACTTGGAGTGTTTCCGTTTCTATCTAAATCTGGTGTTTGTCTTGATGGTGTTGGCCAATTTGCATTATATACTGTACCTGGGTTTACTGTACTAGTATATAGTCCTTCTAATCCTTTTTCTGATACTGTGTCTTTTCCTCCAACAACTTGCATAGGTTCTGCAGATGCATTACCTCTAATGTTTCTATATTGATCAAATACAGGTCCATTAACACCATTTATATCTTGGAAGTTAGGTTGATCTCTTGGTACTGGAGATGGCATAATGTTAGGATATAAAGATGTTGGCTGACCGGCACCATAAGCATAAGATGGATTTCCTCCTTGTCCTAAATAGGGTGAAGTATTTGTATACATTTGTGTTAATAAATGTTCGTGTAAATCTTTTCCACCAATGGTTTTTTTAGGAGTACTCATTGAATCACCAAAAGTTGCTGGTGTATTATTATTTAAACTAGGAACTGAATTTAAAGTACCTTGTCCTGATCCTCCCGAATTTCCTGTAGCATCAACATAGTGCATTGGTAAAGAGTAGTTTGTAGGGGGTCCTAAAGGTACTTCGTTTCTACTTTTTGTTTTTCTTCTTTCTAACATAGCTATTAAATGATCATCCGTCCCTGGATAAGCACCATTTGTAGCTGAATTTGGATTATATTCAAACGGATCATCATTAGCCCCACTATCTCTATAATTATCATAATCATAATCTTGTACTCCTACTTCTGGTCCTTGAGCTTTATAAGCTCCCCCATCAAAAGGTGAGTTTGGATTTGAAGCAAAACCTGCTGGATTTCCCCCAATTAAACCTGCTTGGTTACCTCCGTGTATATCTAAATTTGACTTTAAATTTTTTAATCCCATAATTTTATTATTTTTTGTTTATTATACATATAATATTTTTACATTTAAGTATAAATTCCTGTTTTAGTTGCTTCAAATGCTACTGCAGAACTGTAGAAGTTTGCATCCGCATGTTTATCTTTATAAGTTTTAGAGGTTACAGATATTGGTTTATTATTTCCTTCTTTAAATGCTTCTATCACAGGACCCATATCAAACATTTTTTTCATACTATCCATATTTAAAACTGCCTCAGGTCCTTTTTCTGCTAATGTTGCTATTTGTGGAGTCATTGCTATTCCCTCATTAGCATATCCCCTCATTTCGCTTCCTTCCATAGTGTCTCCTGACCCCATACCAAAATAACTTGCTTGTTCTTGAACAGATCCTGCATATCTTTTAGCTGCTGAAACAGTCCCTGTATAAGCTTCTGCTTTACTTTCCCCCCATAAACCAAATCCTCCTAAAACATATCTTATAGTATCTACTATAGCTGTTACAGCCATTGTTACAAAGTTTATTGAAGGTTCTAACAATTTTAATAAACCAAATACAGGTTCAAGCATGCTCATTATCATGTCCATTAAAGGAATTAAAGGTGTAATAATATCAGCTAACATACTTTTTAATTTATCCATAGCTGCATTAAATTTATCTTGAGCTGTTGTTTGTGCCATTATATCAGCTGCTTTATCTTTACCCATAGCTCTTAACTCTTTTTCAGTTTTACCTATGGTTTCTTGTTTAAATAATTGATCTGCTAATTGATCTGAAGTCATACCTAAGGCTTTAGCTAAAGCATCTTGTTGTAGAACATTCATAGCAGTAAATGAGGTCCAATCTCCAGCATTTTTAGCTACCTCCCTCATTAATCCTTCATAATCTCCTGTTAGAGCATATAATCTGGCTTTTTCTAAATTTAATTCTTTTCCTAATAATAGTTCAGCTTCTAATTCTGCTTTAATAGATTGTTCAAAATCTAATATTTGTTTACCTGCTGATGCTATAGTACCTAATTCCATTCCTAAAAGATGGGCTTGAGTTACAGCTCCTGCTATTTGTTCAGTGCTACCTTGTAATTGGGCTCTTATTTGTCCTGAAGTTCTACCTACTTTTTCTAATATTACATGCATAGGAATAGGAATATTAGCTGCTGCTGACATAGCATCAACTATCCCTAATGCCCCTTTATAAGCGTCATCTAAACTTCGATCAGCTACCATTGCTAAAGCTACAAATCCTGCTGTTGCATCTGCTGTCATTTTTACTTTTTCAAGTAATTTAGTTGCGGAGACTAATATTTCTCCAGTAAAATATCCTGCTGTTCCTAATTTTGTATTTAGGGTACCTAAGGTTTTTGTCATTTTATCACCAGTAACAAACAGGTCGCCTGATCTCAGTGCTGCAGTTGCCATGTTCATCCTTAGGTCTGCTGCTTCCCTTTTAGTTATCATTAAGGTTTTACTCATATTTACGAGTTGAGAGTCTACTTTACCAATTGCATTTTTTAATTCAATAAGTATCGAAGCTATTATTCCTATAGGTCCTAATGCCCTCATTAACATTGGTCCTAATTTAGCAAACACTTTTGTTAACGACCCCATAAGTCTTTTAGCTAAACCACCCCCTCCTTTAGCTATTTTAGAATCTAAAGCTTTAACTTTATCTCCACTAACTAATTTTCCAGATGTTTTATCTCTAAATCTTCCTCTTTTTGTAGGGTCTTTTGTATTAGCCCCCATTCTTTTATCAAATTCGATGTTTTTTCTTTCTTTTGCAGCTGTTTTAGCTTGATCTTGTTGAAAGCTAATTTTTTTAGCTTCTTTAGCAGCTTCACTAAATCCTTGTTTTAATGTTCCAAAAAATCCTTTTTGTTTACCCTTACCTTCTGCTCCAAAAGCTTTATCTAATTCATTCCAAAAACTTGTTCCACTTTTATTTTCTAATTTTTTAGCTTGATCTTCTACTCCTTTTGCAGCAGCCTCCATTTTTTCTAATTTATCAATGGATTCTTCTATTTCTTTTGTTATATCCTGGTATAATTCAGATTCATCTTTTAATCCATCTTTTTGAGCCTTTACTGAAGCTTGTTCAGCTAATGATTTATCTGCAGTTAGATTTTTTATTCTGTCTAATATATTTTCTCTTTCTTTTTCTATATCTCGAGATTTAACAGTACCTTGAGATATTTCTTCTTCTAACATTAGAAGTAATTTTTTACTTTTAACAGCTTTTTGTGTTTCTTGTTGAACTTGTTTTATTAATTCATGTTCTTTAGCTGCTTCACTATATGAACTCTTTATTATAGATACTCTCTCCATAAGTTCTACATTAGCTTGTTTATAAGCTCGTACTAATTGAGAAGCTAAGTCTATTGATTTTTCGTCGTCTTGTTCTGCCATTTTTATATAGTTATTCCCCTATAAATATGAAAAAAAAAAAGGTATCTATGATACCTTTAATTTTAGAAGTTATATGTTGAAGATGGTTTTATGTTAGGTCTGTGTATTTTTTTATTTTCCTCTAGTTCAGATGACCCTGTTTGTTTATCTCTTTCTTCTTGTTGTTTTTGGTTATGTTGGTTTATTCTATCAATATGAAAAGTTCTCATCCATACTGGCATATTATAAACTTCTGAATGTAGAAATCCTCCTCCTCCATGATATACTAAATCATGAATAGCGTCGAACATTGATTTTCTATAAGTCTGCGTCAGGCCAAAAAAAGTTGAGCCCCAAGGGAATACTTACGCCCTCCGCAGTCGCTCCACTAGAAAAGTCTAAATCGACTTTCAAATCAATATCAGGCATGATTTCATTTAAATAATTTCTAAGAGATTTAGAATCTCTTGCTAATAAAGCATTATCAACAAATTCTCTAATTGTTTTTAGTTCATAATCACCATTTACAGATAAAATCATATGTTTTAAACGTGTAGTTAATTCTGCTGAATGAAATTTGTTGATTTTTTTAAGACCTTTTAATTCTTTAGTAATTTTTTCTTCATCACCATGAGTTAACATTTTAAAAGTAATATCAATTTTAGAATGAGGTAAATTAAAATTAAATTCATTTTTACCATTTTTCATTAAACTTTCATCAAGTTCTTTATCGTCTAATTCTGTTAGATCTACTGTTACTTGTTCTTCTTCACCTGTTGAAGGATCTCTGTAGTTAAAAGTATAATCACTACCATATCCTAAGATACGAGCAGCTATTAATAATGAATTTTTATCTCCTATTAATAAATCATTATAATCACAAGGTGTAACAATGACAGACTGTAATAGTTTATTTATTACTGTACCATTTTTTATGTAATTTTGGTTTGTTAAAATATCCTCTTCTCGAGCAGTCATATACTTCATTCGTATAAGTCCTGATCTTAGGGGATGACCTTCTGGGTAAAGTAAACCTCTTGAAGGTAAAGTAACTTCCTCTGTTGGGAACTGGTATGTTTGTTCTTCCTGTGAGGGAGTTGATGGGGATTGGGTGTTTGAAAGTGGTTTATTTTCCATAAACTCGTTTGTTGTTTGTTTCATAACGTTTTTTGATTAATAACTATTTTTTGTTCAGATATACATATATAGAGAAAATAAAAAAGCGCCAAATTAGGCGCTTTCTTTTTAAAATATATTTTATTACTATTAGTAATTTAATATAGCATAATCCATTCTGATAGTTAATGTAATTTCAACAGGTGTATCAACACTCCAATCCATTTCTCCAAAATTTGCTTGTTGTACATAAGCTCCTTTCATAATCCATTCTTCAACTATATCACCTACAGGACCTAATGCATTAAATCTAATGTCTTTTTTGTAGAAATCAGAATAACCATCTCTACCTGTAACTGATTCATGTGACAAACGAACCCATTCCATTACTGCTTGAGCACCTGATGGTGTTACTGGGTCATAAAGAGTAGCTGTAACATTTTGCCAATCTGCTTTACCTTTTAATTTTCTTTTCACATTAATGTGATCAAGAGTTATGTCTCCAAATTGTACATTAGGTCTTGATATTTTTTTCACTAAAAATGCTGGTATACCATCTATATACATTATAAACCTATTTTGTACTTTAGGTTCAAATGCAGTGAACATGATTTCGTTTGTGTTTAATATTGCCATCTTTGTTGTTTTATTTTTATTCCGTTATAAATATAATGTTTTTCTTTTTTTAGTAACTTCCACCACCATCAAATGTAGCTCCTGTTGGAAGGATGTTAAAGTCAAGAATTATAAATTCTGCTGTTCTAGTTGGTTGTAAATAAATACCACCTACTAATCTATTTCTGTCGATTTCATCAGGTGTATTATTACTTTCATCCATTACTACTCTAAATGCATATAATCCTTGTCTTTGTTGAATTGATTCTAAATATGGATTTGCTATATTTAAGAATCTATTTCTTGTTTGTACTGTATTTTGTTCAAATACTAAGTATTTAGAAGAACTTGCAATAAATTTCTTAACTTCAATTAATAATCTTCTTACATTAATTCTATCTAATGCTGTTGGACGTGTTTGAAGTGTTTTCTGACCCCAAATACAAACTCCTGTTCTTGGGAATGTAGCGATTGGGTTTACTTTTCCTTCATATAATTGATCTCTTTCAGATTGGTTTAATCTTGTTCTTGCTTCAATTACATTTCCTAATATACCTCTATTTAAACCTGCTGGAGCAAACCATTCAGCAGCAATTCTATCAGATTGAGCTATTGCTCCTGGTACAATTACTGAAGGTGGGACAAATGTTGGTTTATTTGTAGATGGAGTTAATACTTTAACCCATGGATAGTAACCTGCAGCATAGTTTGTATCAATTCCATCTGCTTCACTTACTGCTGATGCTACATTATCTTCTTGACCTACTAAATCCATAATATAGAAACAATCTCCTCTATCTTCAGCAAAAGTATAAGCTTGTGTAGTTACATAAGAGTGGTATTTATTCATTACTCCAGGTATTGATAACATATTAATGTCATACTCGTCTTGATTAGCCATAATATCTAAAGCTTTATCATAAGCTATACCTCCTGGTTGTCCTACTCTTAAATCTAATCCGTGTAAATTAGTTTCTGTAATAAATTCTCCTGTCTTTTTAACAATATGTGGTCCCATACCATCTGTACCTCCTTGGAATGGTACTGAGAATTTACATTGACCTGCATTAGGTCCTGCTACTTGTGATTGATCTATTGAAGCACTTAATGATCCAGTCCATGATGCTGAAGGGTGTCCATTATAATTAGATAAATTAAATTTACCTGTTGAATTCACTATTGTTACTTGTGGAAGAGGCATATTCCACATCATATTATCTTTTTTACTAAAATCCCATCCTAAATAAGCTTTTTTATTATATACACTATTAAGTGTTTGTACTGATTTAGTTACATAAGGAACTAATACTGATGCTACATTACCTGAATAAACTCCACTTGTCTCTGAAGCACCTCCTACTATTGGATCTAATAATCCAGCAAATCCTTTAGGTGATAATTTTGGTGAAGCTGCTCCTTGATCTATAGTAGAATCTACTTCAATTCTAATATATCTTGATTTGTTAGGATAATCACCATATATAATTACTTTTTGCATATCTTCATTCCATTCAGCATATCTATCTCCAATTGATCTTGCAATATAATTTGGGTTATTTGGATCTAATGATAAATTATCATATTGTTCTAATACTTTTGGTGATTTATCTGTATCATCAAATTTTCTAACTTGTAAAGAAAACCTACTATATTGTTCTTCACCATCTATATCTGATGGTTCTTTAAGGTTTAATATACTAACTTTACAATCTGTATTTGTTTGAGTACCATCTGCTAATTTATGTGCTTTAAATAAGGGTGATGTAGCTCCTACTTCATCTGTATATCCTGATTCAATCCATGGAGTTGCAGCATGATCATATCCTTCTGTAAACCCACCATTATTTGTACCTCCCGCAAATATATGTTCTGGTAATCCTACCATTTCTAAATTTGTTATTGAAGTATTAGTTTGGTATTCTTTAAAATTGATATAAGGGAATGCTTGATCTACAAAAGCATTTGAGCCTGATCTTGAGTTGTCTGCATTTTTTCCTAATGCTCTTGTAATATAATTAGAAGATCTAGGGTCTAATGACATAGATACTTCTTTTAAAGTAAAAGCATCTCCTTCTAAATTTAAACAAAAAGTACTTGCAAAAGAAGCTTGTGTACCACCATTAACACCTGATGTTGATCCTCCTCCTGCTAATTTAGATAAATCTAAGTTAAACCCAGAACCTGAAGGTGCTGCGTCATCGTTTTTAGAAGGGTGTAATACTGTTAATATACGTTTAACTCCTGCATCATCTACTGCTGCATTTCTAAGTGCTACTAAACCTTTTGAATCAAATCTCCAACCACCACCACCTAATATTCTTACTATAGTTACAACACCTGCATTCTTTAAATAGTTTCTTACTGTTAAAGGAACATAAGTGTCTTTATCATAAGATCCAAATCTTGCTTCAAATTCTGCAAATCCTCTACGGATAACTGTAGGGACAAATGCTGGACCCTTTACTGTAGGTCCTATTACACATGCTCCGATTTGTCCTATACCTTGAGGTAAAAAGGATAGATCGTTTTCTCTGGTAAATACACCTGGTGAAATTATATTTTCTGCCATTTTATTATTATTTGATAATTGTTATATATTCTGATTTTGTCATCATATATAAATATGAAGAAAATTCACAAACCTAAACTAATATAGGCGACTATTTTAGTCACCTATAAGTATAAGTATATTTTAGAAAATTATTTTGAGGGTGTAAAATCTCCTGTTTCTATATCAACATTTCCTACTCCATATTTTGAAGCATATTCCTTACCTAGTTCTGCTTCTTTTTGGTCTATTTTTTGAAGTTCTGCTTTAAGATTATTTTCTGTTTGTGTTAGTCTTTCTCTTTGTATAGAAATTTGACCTAAACTATATATAATTTTATCTGTTTCTCCTTGAAGTCCTCTAAGAATTTGTAGATCTTTATCTTCAAATTTTGTAGATTTTGTTGCTGATGGTTTTTGGGTTTTTTCTTTTACTGCCATAACTTTATTTTATTATTAATAATTGTTGTTCTTATATACATATATGCGAATTTTAAAAAACGCCACCTTCTATTACATTAAAACTACCTGTTAATGCTATTACTGAAGCTTTACATTCTATATTTCCTGTTGCAGTTATTATAGAAGCTGATAATATTGTTTCTGCATCTGAGTTGTCAGCTACTTTTAATCCTCCCTCTCTATCAAAACTCATTTTTCCTACCAATCCCTGAGCATCATAAAATTTTATTGAAGATGAATTTAAATGAAGATCTCTCCATCTATGAGTAGCACTACCTAAGTCATATACGTAATCTGTTGCTGGTACAAAATGACCTGTTGTATTTATTGTTCCATTTCCTGATGTTAAATTATCTGTGTGTATTATTCCACTTGAGCTTATATTACCTACTGTAATAAGATTACCTGAGGTATCTACTGTTAATTTTACTATACCTGCACTTCTTAAATCTAAATCTGTGCCTAATAATGTTGCGCTAGAGCTAATATCTCCTGATGCTATTACTCCTCCAGTAACATTAACACTATCTGCTATGTCTATTTCTGTACTACCATGTGATTCAAATGTATTAGCATAAATAGTACCACTTGCACTTACATCACCTGAGGCTGTTATATGGTGAGTTATTATATTTCCTCCACTTATATCACCTGAGGCTGTTATAGCGTTAATTACTGCATTTGATGAAGATACTGTTCCTGTTGTAAAAGTAGGTCCTGCTGGTGTAACGTGAGTAGTGTCTTGGCTTAATATTTTTTTTAGTTTTCCTCTTCTGTCTTTAAAATAAATATCCCCATTTTCGATATCTAACATTAAATCTTTATTGCTAAATTCGTAAATTTTAGGAGGGCCAACTTTTATTTTTACTTGTCCCATAAATTAATAATTTATATCATCAAAATCGTTTTCTATTACAACAGTTACATACATTCTATCTCCTGCATTTGTAGGTCCAGTTGATGCCCACTGCATACTAATTGATATAGCGTCTCCAGCTGCAAATGTTTCTTCTAAGACTGCTGATCTTCTAGTATTATTTGTATCATTACTTTCTTGAGTTGGATTTGTCATAGTAAAACTTGAAGCTTCATCCATACCATTCATTCTTTTTGCAGCAAGTCTTTTATATATTTTCCAAGTTATATCATCTGAAGTTGTTATAGAAGCCCAATGCATTCTAAGAATTATTTCTTTTATAGTTCCCGAAAAAGGCATTATAAGTGCGCATGCTTCTTTAAAACCTGATGCACCCTCATCTGGAACCCCTGCTAAAGGTATAAAATGCTCTGTAGTTCCTGCGCTATCTTTCCAATTGGCATGATAAACTTGTAATTGTTTTCCTCTTATGGGACCAGCAAATGAACCTGACCCGTCTGCTGTTATTGAAGCTTTTGCTACACCTGCTGATCTTATATCTAAATTTGTACCTGATAATTGACCACTTGAACTAACATATCCTTCTGCTGCTACATTTCCTGAAGCGTCTATTGTTGCTTTAGTAGCACCATTTGTTTGAGCAGTAAATGCAGTTCCTTGTATTGTACTACTTGCACTTATAGCTCCAGCGTTAGATATGTTAAGTGTGTTTATACCATTATGTGCAAATTGACCTGTGTTTGCACTAAAAATTCCACTTCCACTCATTCCTCTACATGCCAAATCTCCTGAAGTGTCTATACTTGCTCTATCTGCACCATTTACTTTTATGTCTAAACTTGTTCCTGATAATAATGCACTTGAGCTTATATATCCTTCTGCTGCTATATTTCCTGAAGTATCTATAGATGCAAGTGTTGCTCCATCTGTTTCTATAACTATGTTAGTTCCATTATATCCTCTACTTGCACTAATTGCTCCTGCTGCTGTAGCTGTAAACACGTTTACACCATTTGATGCTAATGTTAAAGCTGTTCCTGCTATTGTTGAACTTGCACTTAAAGCTCCAGCTGCTGATATATCAAATGCATTTACACCATTTGTTGCTAATGTTAAAGCTGTTCCTGATATTACTCCACTTGAACTAAGAGCTCCTAAAACTGTTAATTTTCCTGTTGATGGGTTTTGTTTTAATTTTGTACTTGTTTCAACTGCTTGTGTTCCACTTGCCCCATCTAATACTCCTATAAAAAATTCTGTGTTGTCTGTCGTTGCAACTGCGTTTACATTAGCAGATACATTAGCTATTGGTGCAATATTTTCTCCTTCTGTTGTTACTATAGATCCTTGTGCTCCCCATACTCCTACATCTATTTCGTCTGTTACCAATCTATTTGCAGAATTTAACACTACAACTGAATTGTCTGTTCCTGCTCCTAATTCCATATTTACTGCATCGGATCCAATTATTAGACCCTCTCCAAATAATTTTCCACTTGCACTTACATCTTCACTACAAGAAATATATCCAAATGAGCCTGTTGCATTTATACCATCTCCAATACAATCAATACCTCCATTAAATGAACCTGTTCCATCAGATGCAATTGCTGCTTTTAGTACTCCTGCTGTTCTTAACTCTAATAAATTACCAAATAATCTACCACTTGAACTTATAGTTCCTTCTGCTGCTATATTTCCCGAGGCATCTATAGTTGCTTTAGTTGCACCATTTGTTGCTAATGTTAAAGCTGTTCCTGATACTACTCCACTTGAACTTATATTTCCTTCTGCTGCTACATTTCCTTCAGGATCTATACTTGCTTTTGTTACTCCGTTCGTTTGAGCAGCAAACTCAGTTCCTTGAATTGCTGAACTTGCGCTTATAGCTCCACCACTAGATATATTAAGTGTATCTACACCATTATTGGCAAATTGAGCTGAGTTCCCTAATAATGCTGCACTTGCACTTACATATCCCTCTACTGCTACATTTCCTGAAGCGTCGATTGATGCTTTATGTACACCATTTGTAGTTAGTTTTAATTCTTTTGCTGATACTGTCCCACTTCCACTTATGTCTCCAGAAGAAGTTATATGTTGAAAAGCAAAACTTGATGAAACAGCATTACTAGAACCTGAAGTTCCATAGAATAATTTACCATTATCAACATTAATTGCTAATTCTCCTTGTTTTAAGGAACTTGGTACATCTGTTCCTGCTCCATTTTTTATTATTATTGTACTTGCCATATGTTATAAATATATTTTTTTAAAATGTTCCACCATGTATAAAACTTGCTGTTTGAGCATATGATGATGATAACTCAAGTGTTATTTCGTGAGAAGCAGAAACTGCAAATAATGCATATGATGCAGATATAGAGTGGGAAGAAGAAATAGGAATAAATATAGAACCAGTTCCGTCGGCTAATCTATTAGTTCCATCTGTTTGGACTATTCTTTGATAAGTGTCCTTTATATTTTCTCCTGTGAAATTGCTTATTGCCATTTATAACCATTTTTAGTTTTGTTTTTCAAGAACTTTTAACACACCATGTATTATTTTATCTGTGTTTTTCACGGTATTTTCTTGTAGATATGTTGCTACTATATTATTTAGTTCATTACGCTTGAATGAAATATTATCTACGTTTATATCGTCTTTTACTAAAAGTTTAAATAAATTTATAACGTGTTGTGTTTCAGTAATTGTTGGTTTTTTATTTTTAACTTTAACCTTTACTTTAGCTTCTACGATAGGTTTTTTAGTTGTTTGTGATTTAACCTCAACAGTTACTTTTTTACTTGCGTTTACTTCAAAATCACTTTCCCAGGGTGTAAAAAAAGTATCTTCAGCAATTACTTCTAATCGTATATTTCCTGAAGTATTTTCATCTATAAGTCCTTTTAATTTTTTAATTGGAATTTCACATTTACCTGATTTAGAAATTGATCCCTTAAATAATAATGAATATTCAGGAGTTTCTACTACTAAACGTGCTTTTGATTCTTTTAAACTTGCTCCTTGTAGTGATATACTACATTCAAAAAGTTCTGTTTTATCTGTAAATAATTTATACATTATTGTGCTTTATAATAAATACTAAAAGGATACATTTTCAGCCATTAATTCTATGCTTGCTTTATCTACTACTATTTTTATATCTTTAGCTGTTATTTTATATTGTTTAATTTCTCTTTTTTTAGATTCTGTTATGGTATTACCATATACTTTTAAAGTTAAACTTATTAATTTTTCTTTTTTCTCAGTATCATATTTATAGATTTCTTCTATAAAATCTCCACCACCTGTAAGTACAGATAATTCCCAAATTAATTGAGTTTCATCATAAGTAAAATTTGCATTATCCCAGGTCCAATATGACATATAACGTTTTATTATACATATAAAAAAAGCCTCATAAAGAGGCTTTAATTATTTTTATTTTAATTAATTATTATGTTGTTGAAATATCTGCTACATCACAAGGACAAAATGCATTTATTTGCCATATTGTTCCATCAGAAATACAATGTACTCTTGTACCTTGTTCAAATTTCGTTGCTGCAAATATAAAGTTAGTTCCGTATATGTGTTCATTAGCGTCTTTACAAATTGCCATACCGGCTAAATCTGTGGATGCTGCTTTTATTGTTGTAGTACCTGTACCCGTTGAAGTTTGTGTTGCAATAAATGTATATTCTAATCCTTTTGTTGCTGCGGGAAGAGTATATGCTACTGCATTATTACCTGTTCTTTGATCAACTGAAATTACTGTTCTACTTGGGTAAACAGCTTCAGTTAATTCTAAGTTAATTGCACTACTATTTGCTTGTGCATCTGTTGGCATTTTACCAGATACTGTTGTAAACGAACCTGTTCCATCAGCTGCAATTGTTGCTTTAGTTACTCCTGCTGTTTTTATATCTAAAGCTGTTCCTGCTAAAGTGCTACTTGCACTTAAAGCTCCAGCAGTTGTTACTGTTAAAGCATTTACACCGTTTGTTGCTAATGTTAAAGCTGTACCTGATACTACTCCACTTGAACTTATTGTTCCTTCTGCTGCTACGTTTCCTGAAGCGTCTATTGAAGCTTTATGAACTCCATTAGTTGTTACTGTTAAAGCTGTTCCAAATAATATAGCACTTGAACTTAAATTTCCTATAACCTCAGAGGCACCTAAAACTGAAATTCCTGGAGTAGTTCCTAATGTAACTATATCATCACCAGATCCATTTGCAATTATTGGAATAACAGCACGAGTTCCTGCTGTTAGTGTTTCACCAAATACTGTTCCACTTGAGCTAACATCTTCACTACAAGAAATATATCCAAATGAACCTGTTGCATTTTTTGCATCTCCTATACAATCAATTCCCCCTAAGAACGAACCTGTTCCTAAAGCATCTATACTTGCATAAGTAGTTCCTGTTGTTGCTAATGTTAAAGCTGTTCCTGCTATTGTTGAACTTGCACTTACAGCTCCTGCTGTTGATATTGTAAGGGCATTTACACCATTTGTTGCTAATGTTAAAGCAGTACCTGCTAATGTTGAACTTGCACTTACAGCTCCTGCTGTTGTTATTGTAAGAGCGTTTATACCTGCTGATGCAAATGTTGCACTTCTACCTGCTATTAATGCACTTGAACTAATATTTCCTAATCCGTAAATAGCACCTTCTGTAATGATATCTGCATTTGCACCACTCATACTTAAAGCACCACTCATTGAAACTGATCCAGTTACATCAATTGATAAACCATGTAACTGTGTTACACTTGCTCCTCCTCCTAATTTTACTGTGTTTGTTGCTTGATCTCCTGTTGCAAATAGAAGTGAATCTGTGTAATATTGAACAGCATGCATATGAGCACTTGTACTAATATTTCCACTTGCCGAAACATTTCCAAATGAACTTGTGCTTAATGTGTCTGCTTCAAATCCTAAACTTGCACTTACTCTACTTGCACTTATTTCTCCTGCTGTTACAAGAGCACCACTCATTGAAATTGTACCAAAATTACTTGTAGTTCCTGCGTCTGTTTCAAATCCAGCACTTGCACTAACTCTTCCACTTGAACTAATACTTCCTACAATTTCTACATTTCCTGAAGAATCAATAGACATTTGTTGTGTATTGTTTGTATGGAAGTCCATAGAGTTATCAGTATGTTGATATCTTATTCTACCTATATCTTCATCATCAGTGTCTCCTAATTTTACAATTGATTCTCCTGCAGCATGACCAATAATAGATACTGCTGCACTTGAATTACCTGGTAAATTTCTTTGGAATATTGCTACTGTGTCATTATCAATTGTAGGAAGAGCTCCATTTCCATTTAATTGTGTATGTAAAACACCACTCATTGAGACAGATCCTGATACGTCTATACTTAAACCATGTAATTGAGTTACACTTGTTCCTCCTCCTAATTTTACTGTGTTTAATGATTGGTCTCCTGTTAATGCTAAAAGTGAATCTGTGTAATATTGAACCGAACGTACAGCTGTGCTTGTACTAATGTCTCCACTTGCACTTACATACCCAAATGAACCTGTAGCTGCTGCTGCGTCTACTCCTCCAAAGAAGGAACCAGTACCTGCTGAGCTTACATCGCCACTTGCTGAAATATATCCAAATGAACCTGTTGCTGTTCCATCTGTAACTATACCTGCTGCAAAAGATCCTGTTCCACTAGCACTTATATCTCCACTAGATGAAACATACCCAAATGAAGCTGATACGTTATTACTTGAGCTAATATTTCCATGTATGACAGTAACTCCTTGTATTTCTACAGCATCATTTACAAATAAATCATTTAATGATCCTGAAGCACTACCACTTATGTTTTCTTCAACATGAACATATTGGAATGAACCTGATGCATTTAAAGCATCAATACCTCCTCCAAAAGAAGCTGTTCCACTCATAGTCATATCTCCACTTGCTGAAATATATCCAATTGAAGCTGTATGGTATACTTCAAGTCCTACTTGAGTAGAACCTGTTGCAGTAAATAAACCTCTACTAGCACTTATATGATATGATGTTACAAGAGCACCACTCATTGAAGCATATGTTAATGATGATGAATTTGATGCTATCATTCCTTGATCAAATGAACCTGTTCCAGATGCTAATATTTCTCCATTTGAATACACATGATGGAATGAGCCTGTTCCATTTACACCAGTACCACTTGCACTAATATTACCACTTGCTGTTATATGTTTTACTACTAAGGAATTTAAATAAATTGTTCTCCATTGTTTTGCTTGGGATCCTAAATCATATGTGATATTTGCATCTGGTAATATACTTGAACTTACCTCTGCTGAGAAAGTTACTGAGTCTGTGTCTGCGTCTCCAATGTATAAATGACCACCTATTGTTACGTCATTTTTAACTACTAAAGATCCAGATACACTAACTGATGAACCCGATCCTAATAGAGGGGTTAAATTATTTACATTAATATTGCTCATTCTGTTTTTGTTTTAATGTGGTTGTCTGTTTAATATTGTTTTACGTTATATAAATATAGATTTTTTTTGGAGAACCATAATTATAATGCACTACCCGTTATGGATAAATGTCCTGAATTATTTACTGTAAATCTAAATTTATTTCCATTAGGGGCTGTTAGTATTATTCCTTGAGAAGATGAATCTCCTGCATAAATATCTCCACTAGCACTTATACTTCCTACTACTGATAATTCTTTTTGAGGATCCATTCCTCCTATTCCTACTCTACTTCCTGTTAGTATTAAAGTATTTGTTGCACTTCCACTAAATATTTTTACTATTGATTGCTTTGTCCCATCTTTATTAATTTGTAAAACCTGTAGTGGTTTTTTAGATTCATTTGCATTATATGAAAATCTAAATTCACTATTCCAATCTGTTTTATTGAAATCATCTGCCCCATCTTTAAAAGCTAAATAACCTGCATGATTAGATGATGAACCAATCATAGAGATTTCTGGGGCTCCCTCTTTAGCTTCTAAAACAAGTCTTGGTTTACTTGCTGAAATATGTAAGTGTGCAGAAGCTGAAGGGTAAATATTATTATATTGGTCATTAAATGAATTACTTCCTGAAGGACCAATTGCTTGTGTGTCTCCTATCCCTATGGTTTTAAAAAGGGCTATATCTTTTCTAACAACCCCATGATGTACCCCATCTACTGTTACATCTGCTCCTTGTTTTATAGTGTAAGTAGAGTTGTTTTGGATTGTTATTGAATGAGGATCCGTTGTTATTGGATTATTATTTGGATCCTCAGATTGTGTTACGTTTGTAGTTGTGTGTAAAATTGTAACAAAATTTTCTGGAACTGTTGCATTGTGTCTTATAGTTACATCGTTACCTACTCCTGCTGTCCCTGCTCCAAAACCTTTCATTAAGGTTGTTTCAGAATCTATATTTGCTTGAGCATAAGGAATAAAATCACCTGTATCAACATCATATCTATATAATCTTTCTGCTATTGGAGTGTATTGTAAATCTACTTGGGCATCTGTATTTATTGTATAATTTGATCCCATAGGGATTGTAAATTCTCCCGTATTATTAGTAACTATAGTATTATTAGTATTAGGAGTTATTGTTACACTACCTGTTACTGATACTTCATTACCATGGACTCCTGCTCCTAAATTAGTTATACCACTACCATCTCCTACTAAATAACCAAAAGAACCAGTACCACTAGCACTTACATTACAACTTGCTGTTAATTGACCTTTAACGTGAAGGCTAGAATCACAATCTTCTCCTATTGTTACCTGATTTCCTATTATATTATGTCCTCCACTTGCACTTAAATTTCCACTAGCTGTAACAGATACTTGGGCAAAAAGATGTCCTGACATGTTTATCATAGTAGATTGATCATTTTCTCCTATTTGGAGAGATGAACCTGAATCTGGTAATACTTGGTCTAAGGTTATTGATCCAACATTAGTTATATTTTGATCTCCAAAATCAGCTCCATAAGCATATAACATTCCGCTTGCACTTATTTCACCTGAAGCTGTTAAAGATCCTGAAGCTCCACTAGATGATCCTGCTAAAAATAGAGAACCAGTTATAACACTAGAGCCACTTCTATGACCTGTTACTTTAAAAGTATCTAATGTGGACGCGAATCCTGCACTTGAAGTGTAAAAGAATTGTCCTGATTGTGAATTGTAAGTTGCTATATTTTGAAATCCTAAGGAAGCTGAAATATAACCAAATGACCCAGTTGCTCCAATTACTGTTCCACTTGCACTTATGTTTCCACTAGCTGTTATATTTCCTGATGATCCAGATATTATTACTGTTGCTTGACCAAATCTTACATTATTTGCAAAATAACCTTCATTTGCAAATAAAGTTCCATTACTTGAACTTATATTTCCTGATGCTTGTATTGTAGTAAAACTAGCAGAAGAGGCTCCACCAAATCCTATTGCTGAATTATCAATATCTATGTTTTTAATCATACCTGAACTACCAGATAACATACTAAAGGAACCAGATATAGATGTTAAACTATTTATTGTCGCTATATTTTTATTAGAATCAAGTATTAAAGCTTTTTTTGCTTGAGCTATTCCAACAAATACCTCGTCTATAGCAAAAAGGTCTGCATCGTCTACATTAACACTACCAACTCTAAAAAATGTGCCTGCTTCTATACTTTGGTCTGAAAGTATTTTTCCATTAGTTGATAACTCCCCATTGGCAGCAATAGTTAATCCTGAATTTCCATATCCACCTCCAACTGTTATACTGGGGAATGCTGTTACCCCTGATATGTCTAGATAAGCAAAACTACCTGTTGTAGCTGATATAGTTCCACTAATAGTAACAGTTCCCGTGTTAACTTCTGACATATGAACAATAGAATCAATCAGATCCCCAAATTGTGCTTGAGTTGGTCTATCTCCTGTTTGAAATGTTGCCTTTATTACTGAGGTTGGTTGTATTGCCATTTTTATTGTTTATTTATCATATATAAATATAACTTTTTATTCTATTATTGAGTTAGGCTAAAGCTGGTGTGTCATTTGTTCTTCCCTCTACAATATATTTTTCTCCGTCACTTACTATAGTAAACCTATCTCCAACTTTAGGATTTACTAATGTTATCCTAGTTACTCCACTTCCAAAATCAGTTCTTGCCATAGTAGAATCGGTATCATCATTAGCATTATCCATTACATACCCTTGCATTATTGCGGCAGGAGCTAATAGGATATGTTCTACGGCGCTAGCCGCTATAAATCTGTAATTTACACCTTTAGAACCATCTATTGATGGTAATTGGAATGTTTGTGCTGATGCTCCTGATGGCATTAATAATACACCACTATCATTTATACTTAATTCTAAGGATGAAGCTTTTATTATTTTTTTACTTTTAAATGCTCCAGAAGCATCATATCTAACTAATTTACTAACTTCAATAGAATCATCATCAGTTTTAACAAGTTGGTTTAAATCATTTACGCCTCCAATAAATCCATCTAATTTATTTAATTCAGCTGCTGTTGATGATACTGTTACTCCTCCTATTTGAAAACCACTAGCTGCATTTAAAGTTCCATTTGTTGTTGTTTCTGCTGCTATTGTTGCAATTCCTCCTACTGTTAAAGCTCCCCCTACTAATGCTGTTGCACTAGCTGTGAAAGGAAGTGTTACACTTACAGGTAAAGAAGGTATTTGCAAGTGTGCTCTTTCCCCTATTACATTATATTGTACACCATTTATTTGTGAATCATCATTTAAGTTAAATCTATATCCTAAATTATTTCCTACTTGAGCTTGAACTGATTGTCCTTTTAATAAACTTCCACTTATAGTTCCACTTGATGATATAGCGCCTGCTGCAAATGTTCCACTCATGCTTATATCTCCACTACAAGAAATATACCCAAATGAACCTGTACCATCAACACCATCACCTCCTGGAGAAATACAATTTATACCCCCTTCAAACGAACCGGTTCCACTTGAACTAATATCTCCACTACAAGAAATAAACCCAAATGAACTAGTACTTAAAGTATCCGCTTCAAATCCTAAACTTGCACTTACTCTACTTGCACTTACATGGCCTAATCCGGGAGTATTATTACCTACTATTATAGATCCTGATACTGATAAAATACCTAAACCTGATTTATTATAAGTTAGTCCAGTATCACTTCCCATATTTGTACCACCATCATTAAATTGTATAAATGTGTCTGAACCGTGAGCTGTAGCAGCACCTACACTAGCTGTTACATTAGTAAGATATCTTCCATCTCCTGCAAAATAACTTGAAGAAATAGTTCCACTAGAGCTTATTGTAAATTCTAATTCATCAGATGCTGATATAAACATATATCCCATAGAACTTGATCCACTTAATATAAGATGATCCATAGAAGATGTTACACTTATAATTTCTCCACTTGAACTTACATATCCAAACGAACTTGTACTTAAAGTATCTGCTGCAAACCCACTAGCACTTATCATACCACTAGCACTAATATCAGTAAGAACTTCCCCTGTTATAGATATATTTTCAGTAAATATATTTCCACTTGTACTTATATCTCCACTAGCTGAAATATACCCAACTGATGCTGTTGTAGTAGATGCTATGACTATACCTCCTATAAATGAACCAGTTCCACTGGCACTTACATTACCTACTATTTCACTTGTTACTTGTAAAAATTCAAAGGAACCTGTACCTGAAGATGATATGTCTCCACTTGAACTAATATATCCAAATGAACCAGTTGCATTAGGAGATTCTATTCCTCCTTGAAACGATCCTGTTCCACTAGAACTAACATTACTTGTTGCAATATATCCAAATGAACCTGTAGCTCCTGTTGCTACTACACCTCCTTGAAAAGAACCAGTTCCACTAGCACTAACTGATCCACTGATTTCACCACTTACAAAGAAATGATTAAAAGATCCTGTTCCTGCTCCACTTACAAAAGTATCTACACTTACACTAACTACATCTAAAACAGAACCTGTAGTTCCTACTCCTGTTAGTTCACTTCCATCTCCTCTAAAAATAGATGCTGATATTCCCCCACTAGCTGTAATTGTAGTAAAGGGAGGTAATTCTAATTCATCAAATTTACCTACTTTTCCATATACTATTCCACTTGCACTTATTTCACCTGAAGCTGTTATATTTGCTATATGTAATTTATTCCATTCTTTTACTGTTGAACCTAAATTATAAGTTACTGTAGCATCTGGAATTATACTTGAACTTATTTCTGCTGTTAAACTTACTGAATCTGTTGTTGCATCTCCTAATTTAATAGATCCACTCATAGTAATATTATCAGCTACTATTAAGCTTTGAGATATTTTTAAAGATCCCGATATATTAACTATAGATCCTGAATCTGGATAAATTGTATTTACGAATAATGTACTCATGTTGTATTATATTATATTAATAACTATAACTTGTTCCTGTTCCACTTGTTCCTGTTCCACTAGAACTTCTTCTAACAGTTTGGGTTCCTCCTGTTGTTTGAGTTCCTCCTGTTGTTTGAGTTCCTCCTGTTGTTTGAGGTGTTACTGTTGTTTGAGTTCCTCCTGTTGATGACATTTGTGAGTTAAGCATCAAACTTCCGTCTGGCATATAATGGTACCCAGGTGGGGCCGTTTGTGAACTTGTTATTTCTTCTATTTTTGGTTTTTTTATGTTGATTACTTTATTACAAGGGTGATATCTTTTTGTAAAATGTGCTTTTTTATTATTCCCTATACCTAACATTAATGAAGGTTTTAAAGTTAAAGATGTTCCAAAAGCAACGGGTCCTGTAGGGGAAGAGGGGGTTGATTCTGCTTTATAAGCCCCATTAGGGAGAATGTGATAATTTCCTACAAAAAATTTATTATTAGGTAATAAAAATTGATTGCCATTAGTATGGAATCCTTTTTGCATAATTCCTGGATAACAATTTCTAAAAGTATCTCCTGCATATATTAATAATTCTTTAGGAGCCCAACTAACACAATAATATTGGCTTCTTATTTGTGCATTCCATTTTGAACAATTGTTATTTTTGTTAAAAATACAATTTACACATTTTTGACCCCCATCTGTAGGTAACTTGTATGATGATGGTAAAGTTGACATTAATGCTTGGTTTGTATCTTTATATGTTCTATCACCATTTCTATAAGAAAGAATAGTATTACTAAATTCTGTAGGGATAGTTAAAGGTGCATTTCCTTTTACTTTTTTACCCAAAAGAGCTACAGCAATACCGGTGTTGCTATTATTTGCAGGTAAATATTTCATTTTAAAGGTATAATAAGGCCCTTTATAAACTTCTCCTGTAGTTGAAAGTACAAATTTCTGTGATTTTGATAATCTTTGTCTTACTTGTGATTTTGGTTTTTTAATTTCATTTTCATAAGTATTAGTACTTCCCTTTTTTGATTTTAGTTTAGGTTTAGATAAATCATCAGGTCTATCATCTAATTTAGTTTTTACTATTATTTTATCCCTCTTTATTGGTACTAAAGGTCTTTCTCTTTCATCACTATTATAATTAGTATCTAAATTATCTGAAATCTTAAAATCCTGATAATCAACTGTTCCCCCTACGGGGGCATAATGGCAGGCTCCATTATTTACTGTAGCTTTAGGGTTATGATTTAAGGCAGAAGGATCTGTACAACCAAAATAACCACATGAACCATCATCTAAATTTGCTCTTGTATTATAATTATATGCTGTTGGATCCATACATCCTTCAACTGTTACCATACATGAACCATCATCTACTACTGCTTTAGGGTTAAAATTTCTAGAATTAGGATTTGTACATCCTGTTTTTATTTGGAAATTAATTCCATCTATAACTCTTAAGGTTGCTCCTTCTTTAATTCTTAAACTACCTGTTTTATTAGACCCCTCACTTCCTGTAGTTATTCTTATAGGACCCTCTATTTTAGGAGATGGATTTATTTTAGATGTTTCTAATCCTTTTCTCTTAATAATATAACGTTTTTCTTCTCCATCTTGTCCTGGTAATACAATTTTATTTGCACGATTATCATCTTCTGATATAACATTATCTATTTTTGAAGATGTAAAAGTTGTAGTATCAAATTCATATAGGGGATTTTCAAGATCAAAAGAAGTTTCTAAATTAATCCCACAAGTAAAAGCAGCGCTTCCTGATAGAAGAAATTTTGAACCTGAGTATAAGACAGGAGAGGAAGTTGATGTTCTTTCAGAAGAACTAATTGCTAAAGTTGTTGTTGCTCCTAGTCGCTCATAACTTATATAATCCTCTCTATTACCTTTAAATAAAGGATTATAAATAGACATTGGTATTTGTTTCCCTTTATCATCAAGATATGATGATTTTTCTGATGGAATTACTGGTTTAGGTTGTGTATAATCGGCCACTTTTGTTTTTTTATTAAATTAATTAACCGGTAAATACCATTAAATATTTAGAAGTTCCAGAAGCACTTGATCCTGATAACCATAATGCTCCAGTTATAGATGTTTCTGTTGTTGGTAATCCTTTTAATACTGAATTACCTTCTCCACTTATATACCCACTTGCACTTATATTTCCTGTTACATCTAAGGAACTTAAAGTACCTAATGACGTTATATGAGGTTGTGCAACTGTTGATAAAGTACCTGCTACTGATCCAAAAGAACCTGTTGATTCTATAGCGTTTATCCCTCCTGTAAATGAACCTGTTCCACTAGCACTTATATCTCCACTAGCAGATATCATTCCAAAAGATCCTGTTCCATTATATGCTCCTGCATCTATGCCTCCTTCAAATGAGCCTGTTCCTTGTAAATTAAGACTGCCTGTATTAGCAACATCTAATATTATAGGACTATCTATTAAGTCTGCATAATTTCCTCCTGTAGGTATATCTCCTGTTTCAAAGTATCCTTTTAATGTTGTTCTTGTTTGTTTTGCCATTTTATTATCCTATTTGTTGATGTCCTATTTTATCATAACCAATACCTGATCCTTCATCTCCTACTTTATTTATTTTGTGTCTTTTTCTATCATTTTGAACACCATCTCCCGTTGTTTCTGTAAAATAAGTTGATATTGATTTTGAGAATGTTTTTTTAGGGTATTGTTTTAATAATGCTCCCATAGCCTCAGGAACAATATATCCTTGTAAAACCATATCAAAATCCGTCTTTACTATTCTATTTTCTCCTTGAGGAGTTTCTACACTACTATTAAAAGAATCAATTCTTGCATTAAATTTAAATCTTTCTGGATCTCCCCAATAAGAATCTGAAGCATAATTTATAGCTTCAGTAATTTTATTCATATCTGCTATAAATGATGTCCATATAGTGAAAGTATACCCTAATTTAACATAATCCGGTATTACTACATTATAAATTTCTTTTTGAGGTATTCTACCTTGTAATACTGAGAAATTATCATATTGGTTTCTTTTTGAGTATTGTTTTTGAACGGCATATTGTAATTGAGGATTATTAGCATCCATTTTATTACCTAAATCTCTTCGTTTTTCAATGCTATTTCTTTTAAACATAATAAGGGGAGTTTGTATCTTTCCTTCCTTATCTCTATAATGACCATCTCGTTGAACAGATTTCCATCTTTCAGGAGAACCATAAACTAAAGGAACATCTACTCTTAAACCATTTTTTACTATTGAAGGTTGAATAACATTATTAAAATAATAAGCTATAGCTTCATCATGGTCTTGTAAACTAATTGTTATATCTTTTACATTATCATCATCTCTACGTGTAACATTAGCTCTATTGACTTTATCTTTTAATAATCCTGGAGGTTTATTATCAGGGACTAATCCTTTTATTGGAAAATCTATTTTTTCTACATTAGAAGATTCTCTTGAATAATCTGATCCTTTTTTTACTTTTTCCTCAAGTGAAGGTAAATCATAAGCAGGAGCAGACATATTTTTTCTTAGAAGCTCATTTTGTCTAGAAGGTATAGGTCTTTTAAAATCTGTCATTATCCAAGTAAATTAGCTGTTCCATCTGTTATTTTAGTTGTAGATGGATATTTTCCACCTCTTAAAGGTATTAAGTTTAATCTTTCTATCCCTGATAAGTTAGCACTTACTATAATAGAAAAACTACTACCAAAATCTGTAGTTCCTGTTGATATAGCATAATCAGGATCTTTACCTACTATAAGTTGATTTTCAATTTTACCATCAACTTCATAAAAATTATTTCTATAAAGTATAATGTCTCCTACTTCAGGTACTAAATTTATTGTTTCAAGTTCATGTTTTAAAAAACGAAAAGTATTTTGTTGGTTAACATCAGGTCCAAAGTTAGTAGCTGACCATTTTTGATCATCTCTAGCTATTAAACCTGCAATTCTTACAGGTTCATAATATACTTTACCTTGAGATTCACCATAAACATTAGCCGTTGTACGTTCAAGTGCAAATTTATAATATCCAACTTCTGATTGTATAATATCATTAATTAACTCTTTATTTAAATTATTAAATAAACATATGTCTCTTGATTTTCCAAATAAAGCCATTATATTCTTATTAAAGTTTCTACTCTAAAATTAACATTTTTTAATCCATCTATTCTCATATCTGATGTTTTTATATCAGAGGTTAGCATGTCTTTTTTAAATTTTATTAGATCCTCTTTTGGATTTCCTCTTGAAACAAATTTCATTTTTATCCTTGTATATTCAATATCTTTCTTTTGCATATATTCTTCAGGAGTAATATTATTTACAATAGTTACTTTTTCTAAACCTCTAATTTGATCTAATATATTTGTAATTCCCGCTCTTTTATCAGACATAAGAGATGCCTGTACTTGAAAAGTATTCATTACTTCTGATAATATGTCTTTTAATTTTATCATTATGCTATATAAATTGGATAAGGAACTTTATAAAATGTTTTTTGAGTTAATTCTGCTTCTTCATTTTGTCTTTCTAATTGTTTAACTCTTGTTGTTGATTCTAATACTTTTTGTAATTCTTCAATTAGTGTTGTTTTTTCAGCTGTTGCTTCACTTAATAATCGTGTATAATCTAAAGTTGTCTCTGCTCCCGGGATGGGAACTTGTTGATATTTACCTCTTACACTACCTAACATTTCTTTAGCTAATGCTAATGCATATCTTCTAATCCATTGTTTTCCTGGTTCATTAATAAATTCATATGTAGGATTAGTATAAGGTACATTTGATATATCTGTTATTAAATTTGTTGCTGTATTTTTAACAGGAGCATTTGCTACTGATTTTAATTGATATTCAAAGTGTAAAGTAGCATTAACTTTAGGTATAGGAAATAGTTTTAAATATCTATTATCTGATATTTCAAAATGGTATGCTGATTTTCTTATTTGATCATTTAATTCAATTGCTTGAATTTTTAAAACATCAAAATATAAGGGCATTAACATAAAATTTACACCTGGTGAAAAATTACCAAATCCAAATGTTTGCATTAAAGATTGAATTCCCGTTCCTGTACCTGCGTAAGGATCAAAATATCTATTAATTGCTGCTGGTTGGTAATGAAATATTTTTTTAATGTATACTGATTCAGATCCTGCTGTGGTTATTGCTTTAAGAGATGAACTTGGAGTTGTTAATAAATCATATTTTTGGATACCTGCTGTTACTTCTAATTGTCCTGATTCTTTCTTATAATCTCCCCCACCACCAATAGTTTCATTACCATATTGATCTGATACATTAATAGTACTACCTAAATTAGGTGAAATTACTTGATTATTAAAATCAGATCCTGTAGTTGTTCCCTCTAAAGTATGAAAATTATTTATAATTTGAAAATTATATACTTGGGATCCATATTCATTTACAGCTTCTTCAAAACATGTATAAAAATTTACATCTTGTAATTCAACATCTACTAAAGGATATCCTAATCTTTTAGCACACCAATCTGATACTTTATCAGCATCTGATATAAAAGAAGTATCTGTATCAAAGAATGCAAAGGGTGTAGGATTACTTATATTTGCAAAGGATGAAGATCCGGGCCATATTGGGATGTCTGCCATTTTTAATTAATTAGGTTATTCATATATAAATATGAAAAAACTATAGAAAAATTTACATTCCGTTTAACAATTCGAATACTTCATCTATTGCTACATGGCGATGGTTGTCTAATAATACTCTTTTATAAACATATTGAGAATTATCAATTTTAGATAAGTCAACTATTGCAGAATAATTTTTATCTTTTAAATCAATTTGTTGGTTGTCTCCACAAAATATCATTGTTGAATTTTTTCCTAATCTACCTAATGCCATTCTAAATTGTGAACGAGTTAAATTTTGAAATTCATCAACTATTACAACTGCATTTTCAAATGTTCTACCTCTAAAATGAGCCAATGAAACTAATTCAATTGATTCATTTTTTTCCATTTTTTCTAATATAAGTGGTTTATTGTAAATTTTACGCATGTTAGATTTAATAGGTACTATCCATGGTTCCATTTTTTCTTTTTCTGAACCAGGTAAAAATCCATTGTCTTCAGTTGACACTGTAGGTCTTGTGATTATAATTTTATTTATCTGTTTTTTAAAAAACATGTCTAATGCAACTTGACAAGCTAACAATGTTTTACCACTACCTGCTTTCCCTACAATAAAATTGTAAGGGTGATGTAAAATTGCCTGTTTTGCT
>Ga0209337_1000408_pt1 | contig 34511 bp, 33 predicted proteins | sample LinPmetageLP53_FD_184044 | JGI IMG/M metagenome (GOLD analysis project Ga0209337, IMG submission 184044) | Marine viral communities from the Pacific Ocean - LP-53 (SPAdes) (version 2) | ecosystem: Environmental > Aquatic > Marine > Oceanic | place: Pacific Ocean | collected 2010-02-08
TCCACGCCACACGGTTAAATGTGCTTTTTAATAATTGATGGAATATTGGTATGCCTAATGACGCAATGATGGAACAGATGATGTCTCAAATGCAAGGAGAAGCCCCTCCTATGCCTCCTCCAACGGAGATGCCTCCTTCAGAAATGATGATGGAACAGATGATGCCTCAAATGCAAGGAGAAGCCCCTCCTATGCCTCCTCCAGAAATGATGATGGAACAAGCCGAAGGGGTTACTATGCCAGAGGGTGGCATTGGGTCTATGAACGACGCCTTGCAACAAGCTGCTTCTTTTGGTAGAAACGGTGACGTGTATATGGTTCACGCTTCAGAGGGTGATACCGTTATACCGATGGATGTTTTGAACGAAAACCCACAACTTAAAGAAATGGTTTTTGCTCAGATTAGTGATATGGGTTACGAGCCAGAGCGTTACATAGTTGGTAACGAATTAAACTCCATTAATCCCGAAACAGGGATGCCTGAGTTTTTCTTTAAAAAATTATTGAAAATAGCCGCAATTGCTACTGCGGCATATTTTGCACCATCACTTATTCCTGCTGAATCCTTTTTAACTGTAGCGGGAGGAGCCTCGCCATTTGTAGCGGGTGCAGCTTCGGCGGGTGCAGCAGGATTAGGAGCAGGAGCAACTTCTCTTGCTTTGGGGGATGACCTCAAAACGGCTGCTAAAACTGCTATAGGCGCAGGTGTCGGAGATGCTTTTAGAAATTATTTAAGTGCTAAATTCCCAAAAAACCCTGTTACACCATCATCCACAAACCCTACTAACACAGGTCTTAACACACCTCCAATTGTAGAAGCTCCTTTCGAAATTGAAGGATTCAATGTTGGAACAGCAGGAAGCCTTACGGACGTTTTTCCACCACCCCCTCCCGCTACAATTGGCGGATTCAATGTTGGAACAGCAGGAAGCCTTACGGACGTTTTTCCATCACCCCCTACCCCTACAATTGGCGGATTCACCCCTACCCCTACAATTGGCGGATTCACCCCTACCCCTACAATTGGCGGATTCAATGTTGGACGGGATTACGGATTCAATGTTGGAACAGGAAGAAACCTTACGGACATTTTTCCACCACCCCCTCCCTATAAAATTGAAGGATTCAATGTTGGACGGGATTTCAGATTACCCACTCCCTCTAAAATTGGCGGATTCAATGTTGGAACTGGGAATGTCGGAGGAGGAGGTGACAAATTTCTCTCTTCTCCACCACTGGATTTCAGATCACCCCCTCCCTCTAAAATTGAAGGATTCAATGTTGGACGGGATTTCAGAGTTGGAGCAGGTGAGTTAAAAAATAATCCTCTTACTTCTGCCCCTACTTCTGCCCCTACTTCTGCCCCTACTTCTGCCCCTACCCTTGCAGACGCAATGAAATTCACGGAACAAGAATTTATAGAAAAATATTCGACCAGTTTAAGCAATGATGATCTTTTAGGTGCTTTGAAAAAATACGAAGGACGATTCCGTACACCCGGTTTTTACGAGCGCACTTTTGGAGATAGATTTACTAAATTTGACACAGCCCCTTCTGCTGTAAAATTTGGACTTCCAATTGCAGGTATCCTGGGCGCAAGTGTTTTAGCGGGAGGTTTTAAAGAAAGAATGGGGGATCAACCCGAAGTTTTTGGTGACCCAACCGAAGAAGACCTTGCTAGATTAAGAATTGGCTTTAATAAATATCCGACAAATGTTCGGTACAACCCTTTAATGCGTGGCAACGTGCGTTACGGCAACGAGGGGGGTTTATCCGGCTTATTGCCTGTTAGAAAAATGCAATCGGGTGGTGGTTTCGATATTAATTATTCCGACACTCCTGAAATCCAACTTCAAGCTTTAAATCAACTATACAGTTCAGAGTTTGAAAAATCAGGTTTATCTGAATCCGAATGGGTTAACTCTCCGCGTTTTCAAGAGTTCGAAAATGCGGTAAAAGCTATGTATTCTGGATTTGGTGCTAATAGCGCATCGCAATTAACTTCAGACCTTCAAAATCAGGAAAACCGATACTTGGACAACCCCGACAGTATTTATGCCCCCTCCGCTAGAAGAATTGCAGATAGTATTCGTAATAAATTAAGTTCTTATGAAACGCCCTCTGCTCCGCCTGTTGAAAACACGATAGGAAACGACATTTCTCCTCCTCCTCCTCCCCCGGAAAACACAATAGGAAACACAACAGGCACTGCACCTTTTGTAGACCCAAATACAGGTGATATATTTATAAATAATGTAAAGGTCGGTAACGTAGCAGATAAACCTGAAGATGGTGCGGGTTCCTCTGGGTTAAATATTAATTATAATCTTCCCGGTGGTACGACAGGTTCGGGTCTTGCTGGGTTGAATTTAGGAGCAAATTCAGGCGTAGGGGTAGGAACCAACTTGTTTGGCGGTATACCTGTTAATGCACCTAGTTTTCAAGAAGTTAGGCCGACACCCTTTGAATATTACTCCCCTAGTTTTCAGACACTACAAGGAATTCGAGGTTTACAACCAGAAGCCTCCAATCTTGCTGATCAATTTAGAGGAGGTGCTGAAGAGGCACAACCTGTTCAAATGAGAGACGGTGGTGACCCCATGATGTACGGACCCCGAAGAATGGGTGAAGTACCCGGCCCTCTTGGTATAGAACGTGACATAATTCCTGCGGATTTAATGCCTGGTGAATTTGTGTTTACTAAAGACGCGGTTCGCGGTGCAGGAAAAATGTCTGGAGGCGGTATGAAAGAGGGGGTTAAATCCATGTATGGTTTGATGAAAAAATTTGAGGGAGTTGCATAATGGCTACTGACAATCAAAACGTCACCCAAACCACTACCCAAACAATCAAAGAAGATCCAAAATTTGCAGCATATAGGCAAGCTCTTTTAGATGAAACGGTTGGTTTAGTCCAGTCGAGAGCGCAGCAACCCGTTCTTCCTCCCGCTTACTATGTTGCAGGTTTGTCGCCTCAAGAGGAACAAGCCACGGCTCTCGGTCAAGCAGGAATTGGTTCGTATCTTCCCTATTTGCAAAGTTCTCAAGGAATTCTTGGTGAGGGTGCTAGAACACTGGGTCAGGCAAGAGGGACGCTTAGTCGAGGGGAACGAGCTTTTGATATTATGGATCCTGCGGAAGCACAATTGCAAGCAGGTTACGAGCAACTTTTACCTGCGTCAGGAGCAACTCCTGAATTACAATCTGGTATTGCGTCTATTCGCCAAGCGCAACAAGCACAGTTTGATCCATCGAGTGCTTCACAGTTTCAAAGTCCGTATCAACAATATGTTGAAGGAGCTATTAACCGTCAATTTGACCAAGCACAAAACCGTCAAGACGCTCAAGCAGTTTCTTCTGGAGCTTTTTCAGGGTCACGGCGCGATATTATGGATGCCGAGTTAGAAGGACAACGTGCTAGAGCCGTGGGGGAAGCGTATGCTCAAGATTTTGGTAGGTCCTCGCAGCAAGCACAACAAGCATTTCAAGAAGAACAAAACAGACGTTTAACCGCAGGACAAGGATTGAGTAATATTGGATTTCAAAGGTCGGGAGCATTGCAAGATTCTGCGTTAGCCAGAGCCAATTTAGCTCAAGGTCAACTTGGTTTGGCTTCTAATTTAGCGGGAGGAATTGCTGGTCTTGGACAACAAATTACAGGATTAAGCGGTTTACAGGCGGGGTTAGGACAACAGGCTCAAGCGCAGAATGTGCAAGATATTTCGACTCTTCTTAACCTCGGAACTTTGCAACGTGGACTAGCGCAATCTACTTTGGATTCTCAAAGGCAAAGAGAGTTGGATATACAGCGTTATCCATACCAACAATTGCAGTTCTTGTCTGATATATACAAAGGCGTACCATCGACTCAGCAAACAATAACGCAAACACCAACGTACAGTCCAAGTCCGTTCCAACAAGCGGCAGGTCTAGGTATTGCAGGAATAGCGGCAACAAGTGGTGGAAGGAGTCCTTTCTAATGACAATAAGCAGACCTTTACAACGTAAACTTTTTATGCAACGAGGTGGCGAGCCTCAAGCTGAGATGATGATGCCACCTCCACAGCAGATGATGCCACCTCCACAGCAGATGATGCAACCTCCACAGCAGATGATGCCTCCCCAACAGCAGATGATGCCTCCCCAACAGCAGATGATGCCACCTAGCCCCGAAGATCCTACTGAGGTTTTGTTTCAGGAAGGTCAAAAAATAGGTCAGGGCATAATTTCACAAATAGATAATTCACAAGATTATGAAGAGTTGATGAACGCTCTGCGCGGAGATGAAATGCCTGTGGAATCTCGACGCGAGGAACTTTCTGGGTTAGTGGGTAAACAAGATTCTCAAGACACTCCAGAAAGCGTTTTGACTTTGGTGCAACCCACAATGGCTTTAATTGAAGCTCAAGGTGGTATAGATGGACTTATGAGACAGGTGTCGGGAGATGTACCCGTTGAGGGCGATATGGCTCAAGGTGTTGGGTCTATGCTTATGGCAGGACAGCCCACGGAACCCGTGCAAATGGCTGATGGTGGTATGGTTCGTAAAATGCAATTAGGCAGTTATGGCGGTGCAAATTTTGTTTTAGGTGACTCCAATGAAGGTCCAGCGGGAGGGATAGATGCAGGTGGAGGAGCAACCGAAACTTTATTATCCAATCAAACACCCCCTAAAAGTTTGGAAGAAGAATTTTTAAAAAGACGGGATTTGTATCGTTCCGTGATTCCACAAGAAACAAATCTGGGTCAAAAAGCGGGTATCGTGGGTGGTCTTTCTCTGGCAATGGGGGACACAACAAAACCAACAAGTTTTGGTTATGATGTTGCAAAAGCGGGGTTAGATGCTTTTTCTATCGCAAATCAAGGTAAAGAATCGCAACGTGCTTCTGAGCAAGCGACTGATTTAGCGGCTTTAAAAAGTGCTGAAGCAATAGTCAATCCTACGTCAGCAGCTACAAAACAAATTGGAGTTACCGTCGATCAAGATGGGAATACTGTATTTAATCAACTTAACCCAGATGGGTCAGTTACTAGTAAGTATCTTCGTGTTCCCAAAACAGGCGAAATAATAAAAGGTTTAAATCCAAGACAACTTGCTGAATTTAATGCTAAAATAGAAAAACAAGACAGAGATGCCAAATTAAAAGAAGAAACAGCAAGTGAAATTTTTGGTGAAATACAAAGCACTCAAGATTTTCAAAGAAACTTCAGACAGGCACTTGATGTTATAGAGGATGCAGAAAACGAGGGTGTAACATTAGGAACAGGATTATTTAGAAAATTTCTTCCTGCTCTTAACAGTCAAACAACACAAATTAGATCAATTCAAAAAAAATTAGGTTTAGGTGTTGTAAGCTCTGTTACTTTTGGTGCGTTAAGTCAAAGTGAATTAGATTTAGCTCTTTCTACAGAATTAGACCTTACTTTAAAAGGAGATGAATTAAAGAAAGATATTCAAAAAAGAATAAGAGTTAAAGGTATACTTTTAGACGAGTTATTATCTAGGCAAGATCGTTTAGCAAATTCAAGTTCTATGGTTGAATTTAGAGAAAAAGAAAACCAAGAAATTTTAAGAAGAAGAGAAATTGAAAAAAGTTTTGATAAATACAGAAATATTTTTGCAACAGGTGGAAAAGATGAAAAACCTATAATGTTTAAAGGCTCTCCTTTAAATTCAGATAGATGGTTGAAATTATCTGCAAATGACCGTGACCTTTTATTAGAAATAATTGAATAGGCAAATAGGGGCAACGAATAATGATTACAATTCAAGACAAGATAGACAAAAAAGGTTTCGGAGCAGATTATGTTGATGAAACTGAAATTGTTACTAAAAAACCTGTTCCTGAAGAAGGCATTATAGACAAAACATTAGATTTTGCGGTTAGTCTTCCTAGTGTTATTAAAAAAGCATATACGGGAGAAGACGTTGCCCTTGAATTTGGAAATATTCCAGAAGCCACAGAAATACCTGCTGATGAATTAGAAGACCCTTTTTTTGGAGCAGCTTTACAGGGAGCTTTTGTTAGAGACACACAAGCAAAAGCAGAAATCTTTGAAAAAGTTTTTGGAGATAAACCTCAATGGGGTGGTGTATTTGCAGATAAATATGGAAACCCTATGATTGTGTGGAACGAAAAACCTTATTACGTCAACAAACCGGGTTTCTCTAGTCAAGATGTGGGAACAATGGTAGGGGATTTTTTAGCATATATACCTGCTACAAAAGGTGTTTCAATGGTTCCAAAAACAAGTGGAGCAATTGTCCAAGCAGGAAAAGAAATTGGTACAGGAACAGCCGCTTATGGTCTTACTGAATATATAAAAAATGCTCTTGAAAAAAACGTCCTTGCTCCCGAAACAGGAAAAGAATACAGCATTGCAGATGTTGATAATTTTAAACCTGCTTTCGGAACAGGTTTAACAGGAGCTTCTTTAGAATACCTTTTTACGAGATTGGGAAAAGGTCTTTCCGCTGCTTCAGGTGTTTTTACCCCTGCTCTTTTAGCAGTTCGTAACAAAATTTCTACTGCTCTTGAAGAACCTGCAAAAAAAATTAAAGAAGTTATTTATCCTAAAATTCCTGATTCTTTTACTGAAAACATTTCAACGTCTGATTTTCTTTTAACAAAAGGTCAAAGAACGGCCCCTCCACCCGGACCAAATGTTTTGCCTAGCCAACAATTAAGAAAAGAAGACCTTTCTAGGCAAACGGAAGGTCGACTTGGAGATGCTGAACCTCAAAAAATAATACCTGCGGACAAAGTTCAACTACGACAAATTTTTGATAGAGCAAAAACATTTTTTGGCAAAGAAACTGAAATAGATACTAATATTTTTGATACAGATGCCCCTGTTCAACAACCTCAAAGTGTTATTGATGTCCCACAACAAGAAATACAAAGAAGAATATTTGATTCAATAGATGAGTTAAACAAGGTGTACAAACAAGGATTAACCCTTGTAGAAGAATCAGATGCGATTGTTATTCCAGAGGGAATAGAAAATATTTTTAGTAGGGTTGTTTCTGTTGCTAAAAAAGAAGCGGGTGAGGCAAGAGGAGCATTAGATTATTTACCTAGAGTTAAAAGAGAGATAGAACTTGCAACAGAAGAAATTACAGAAATTCAAGAAGCGTTAAAAAGAGGTGTGGCAGAAGGTTTTTCAATTAAAAAAATAAATGATATTCGCACACGAATAAATACTTCGATAGGTCAAGCAGAAAAAGGAAGTCCAGAAGCACGTATTCTAGGTGAAATGAGAAACGCTTTTGATGATAGTTTAGTTGACCTCGCAGAACAAGGTATGGTGCAAGGCAACGAACAAGTGTTGGATGCCCTAAAGAAAAATGCAGGAATATACAAACGACTTCAAGAATTAATGGGACGAGGTTTGTCACAGAAAAAAGGAACAGGCTCTCAAAGAGCGGCAGGAAGAATTCTTGCAAAAATTAATGATGAAGGAATGACTTTAAATCAAGTTTTTAATTTTATTTTTGGTTCCTCTGGTTTTAAACCAAATGCAGGATTAAAAGTAGCTCTTGAAACTATAAAAAAAGAAACGCCCGAAGCTATTCCTTTTTTTAAAGATTTAATTTTATTCCGTGCTTTTTCAGGAAATAAACTTCCTATTACAAGAAGAAGTATTAAAAACAATTACGAAAAAGTTTTTGGTGAAAACAAAGAATTAGTTGAATCAATATTTGAAGCAAGTGAATTAAAAGAACTTAAAAAGTTTTATGAAGGTGTGTTACCTACTTTATGGTCAGAAACAAAATTAAATCCTTCTGAAACAGCGTATACATTTGCTAGTATTCTTAATAATTATGGCAATAATATTTTACCTCAAGGAGGAGTTTTTTCTAATATTTTACAAACGACTTCAAGACTAACAGCTGCTTTTTCTTTTGATAAAAAAGATGACATGATAAGAGAGTTTTTACCTGTAGCAGATATGTTTAATGTTCCTTTAAAATCTTTAGGTCAATCAGCAATAGCCCCTACAATAGAAAAAGAACTTTCAGACCCTGAAAGGCAACCTCAACCTGATTTACCTCGTTTTGAGGATACAATGTCTTCAATTCCTGATCGCCCATCAATAGAAGACAAACAAGAGGTTCAAAAAAATCAAGATGAAAAAGATAGAATTTTTTCGGGGGGAATAATTCCAGAAGTTAATGCGAGTGAAATATCTTCTCTTCCTACTTTTCCAGAAGTTAATGCGAGTGAAATATCTTCTCTTCCTACTTTTCCAGATACAATGTCTTCAATTCCTGCTCCCCCACCTCAAACCAAAATAACAGGAACAGTAAACCCCCAAACAGAAGCTCGAATGACACAATATTTTGGTGGTGGTATTGGATCAATAGGTCAAGCATAATGGATAGTGATGATGTTCTAAAAATGTTAGAGAAACACGAACAAGACTGCCATGTGCGCTATGCTAAAGTAGAAAAAGCCTTAGATAGACTTGACACAAAATTATGGGGTATTGTTGTGATAATTATAATTGCTAGTGGCCTGGAACAATTGCTATGAAACTCTCTGACCATTTCACTGTAGAAGAACTATGCAAGAGCCAAACGGCCTTGCGATTTGGTATTAACAACACACCCATTCCCAGTCACATAGACAATTTAAAGTATCTAGCAATTACGATTTTAGAACCTATTCGTAAAGAATTTGGTCCGTTTACCCCTAGCAGCGGATATCGCTCAAGAGGTTTAAATAAAAAAATAGGGGGATCTAGTAAAAGTCAACACTCAAAAGGAGAAGCTGCTGACATAGAAATAATAGGGGTTTCCAACAAACTCTTAGCAGCGTGGATTTTTCATAACCTTAAATACGATCAATTAATTTTAGAATATTGGGATGAAAAAAATGAAGACCCAAATCAGGGGTGGGTGCATGTAAGCACGACCCTTGATTGTAGGAAATCGTGCTTACAATTTAATGGTAAAAAATATTTACCCTTGAACTTGTAATTTTTTAAAAAGGAATTTCTAGGATTAAAACTAAAATTAAAACAAAAACTGGTCCCATTAATATAATTCCAATAAGAGCTAAGAATTCTTTAATCCATGTTTTGATGTCTTTCATTATATTACTCCTCCAACATTTTTTGCTAATTATCTAACCGCCCGTATGTATAATCAAGATCTCCCAAAGCATTGCAAAGTTCAAAAACTTTTGGAAAGCTTAATACTTTGGAAAAATCAGTCATATAAAATTTGTCTTTAAACTTCAGGAGTGTGGGCGTTATGTCGCCTCCGAGCCATTTTTCTCCGCATTTAACACTATAGTCATAAAAAGAAAGACCACAGACGGTGCGTAAGTAAGTGTGATCTAGTTTTTGCTCATCTACCCCGTTAACCGTTTCTATAAGCAAACGTAAACCCAACTTCTCCATCATTTCTTCTTCGGATATTCTCATTTTATTTTCCTTTTTCCTGTTTTGTGAGGGAAGCATAAGCCTCCCTCTGGTTCGTTAATCAAATATTGTTTTAAACTTTTTTAATTTCGATATAATCGACCGTATGTTCTTTTCTGGCTTTTTCGATTTTTTCCAATAATCCTTTAAGATGTTGGACTTGTTCTTGTATATGTACAACACATTCATTAGCACCGTTTATTTTTATTTCTGCAAAATATTTAAGGTCATCTTCTCTTTTTTTTAATAAACGCTCTACTGCAAATTCAACTAAAAATTCTTCTTTCATATTTAATTTTTCTGTATTTTCCATTTTTTGTTTCCTTCATTACTTGGTTAAAATGTGTGTTTTTCGTGTCTATACCTATTTTATATAAGATATATCCTATAACGTCAAGTCTTTTTATTAAAAAATATCACATATAATATAAATTACTTGAATTTATTAAAAAAAAGTGTAGTTATAGTTGTGTTCACAGAGAACAATAAAACAAAAACATTTAAAAAGGAGCAAAAAATGGCGGAAAACAAAGAAGAATTCCCCACCAAAATTTCAAACGATATGTTTATTCGAGAGGTTCCTACAGATAACAATTTGGGAAGTTTACGTCAATTGGCGGAAGAATTACAGACCGTGCAACGTGATCGACTCGAAGCAGAGACTTTATTGAAAGCTTTGAAGGAACGTGAAAGGCAGATAAGCGAATCGGATTTGCCTCTCGCTATGCAAGAAATTGGTATGAATGATTTCACGCTAACGGACGGTAAAAAAGTCGCTAAGAAAACCGTTTATCGAGGTCATATTCGTCAAGACAATATGCTTGAAGCCTTAGAGTATCTAAACAGCCAGGGTTATCAGGATGCAATGAAGAATGAGTTGAAAGCCTCTACTTCGCCTAACATTCCTCAATCCGAATTTCAGGAAATCCAAAAACTGTTGCGCGAAAACTTTGGGGTAGAGTTTGATCAAAAACTGTCTATTCATCACTCCACAATGTCTGCCGTGATTAGAAAGTTGCAAGAAGATATTGATCAACAATCGGCTCGTGGCGAGAATCCCAAACCAATAGATTCGGTACTTAACCCATTTATTGTAGACAAAGTAACCATTAAATAAAGGAATATAAAAATGAATAAAGTTGTAAAGAAAGAAACCAATAATGCTGTAACCACCCCTGGCACAGACGTTGACGCATTAATTAACTCCACGCTTGGTATGGGTACAGAAAATATCAACTCTGAGACACTTGCAACGCCTCGATTAAAGGTGGCGCAGAGCGCGGACACAAGATTACCTCAACTGACTCGTGCCGATGGCTCAAAAGCGCACATGGGAGATATATACGATACTGTGAATTTAACCGCTTATGACGGTGAAGCAGGCATTAAGTTAGTTCCATGCTACTTCAAGCTTGTATACACCCATTGGGGTGAGCGTGGTACGGGAACAGGTGCGCCCATTGCGATTTATCAGAAAGAAGATAAACGTCCCCCAACGAAACGTGGCACAGACAACAAAGATTATATTCTGGATAGTAACAATCTGCCGACAGAAGAATATATCGAGCCTAATATGGAATTCTATTGTTTAATTGTGTTGGATGATGGAGAGGTAATTCCTGTTGTTTTGAGTATGAAATCAACGGCTCTAAAAGTCGGTAGGGCTTGGAATTCAATTATCAATCAACAGAGTTTTTTTGATGAGAACGGTCTAAAACAAAAACTTCCGATTTTTGCATGCATTTATAATGCAAAGGTGAAAAACGAAACGCGAGACAAATACAGTTGGTATAATTGGGAGATCACCTTGCACGAAGGTTTTGCCAAAAAGCTGCAAGCAAAGGAAGGAAGTCCAGAACAACAGACCTTTTGGTTGAACTTGTTTCTCGAAGCAAAAAGTTTTGCAGAGGGAGCGCAATCTAATCAGGTTGTTGTATCTCAGGACGAGCATTTTGAGTCGTCAGCAACTGTTGACGAAACAAGTTTATCGGACGAAAACATCCCTTTTTAATTAATACGTTTTTGGGATTAAGGGGTTTAAACGCCCCTTAATTTTGAGGGGGGAATTATGTCCACAAATAAGTTTAGCACTATATTCAGGGGCTTAGAACTTGCTCACGGCACTTATGTCGTTGACAAGAAGCAGGCCAATGGAAAGCATGTGGGTCAGGCTAAGATTATTCGAGAGCCTCGAACCACGGAACATTGGCAACAGCATTTAGTTGGAACGCGGTCATTAGGAATTATTCCGATTAACGAAAAGGATAAGTGTGTCTGGGGTTGTATTGATATTGATATATACAATCTTAATCACGTTGATTTAATTAGTCGGATACGAAAGCTTAAACTTCCGCTTGTTGTTTGTCGCAGCAAATCAGGAGGTGGTCATGTCTTTCTTTTTACGAAAGATTGGATACCAGCCAAAGACATGCAAGATAGTTTGTCTAATATTGCAAGTGCGCTGGGTTACAATGGCTGCGAAATATTTCCGAAACAAGTAAAGTTGCATATTGATAAAGGCGATGTCGGTAACTTTTTGAACATGCCATATTACAATGCGGACGCAGGGTTACGCTATGCGTTTAAAGATGATGGGAGTGCTTGCACGTTGCAAGAGTTTTTTGGTTTGTACGATCAATATGCTCAAACCCATGAACAAGTCAACGCTCTTACAATTGAAGATACACCTATCGACAGTATGAAAGATGCACCGCCTTGCCTCCAAGCTCTTTTCAAACGAGGCTTTGAAGAGGGTTCTCGGAACAACGGCCTGTTTAACACAGGTGTTTATTTACGAAAGGCTTTTCCAAATTCTTGGGAGAGCGAAATTCTAGCATATAACAGTAAATATTTTGACCCACCGTTACCCTTAAACGAAGTTAATTCGGTTGCTAAACAACTGGAAAGAAAAGATTATACATATAAATGTTCTGACGAACCCATCAAAGCGTTTTGTAATAAAGCTTTGTGTTCCACAAAGAAATATGGCGTACAGGCTATTGTTACAAATACAGCGATTGCTAATCTTCGTAAATATAATTCTAATCCTCCGATTTGGTTCATGGATGTGAATTCTGAGCCTGTCGAGTTAGATACAGAATCTTTGATGAAGCAACCAAACTTTCAAAAAGCGTGTATCGAGCAACTTAATTTTTTACCGCCAACCGTAAATCGTCCGCAGTGGGAGCAACGGCTTAATGCGTTGTTGACTAACATGACCGAGACAGAAGGCAGCATTATTACGGCGAGTGAAGATTCAAGTATCGACGGTCAGTTCTATGAGTACCTTGAAGAGTTTTGTGTCCACCTGCAAACAGCCGAGGATAAAGAGGAGATATTATTGAGAAGACCTTGGAGTGACTCGGAGAAAGGTTTAACTTTTTTTCGACTTAAAGACTTCTCCGCGCACCTTCGGAAGAACAGATTTTTTGAATATAAGACACATCAAATATCTCAACGTCTGCGAGATATTGGTGGTCAGCCATCCTTCCTCAAAATCAAAGGTAAGAGTGTGAGGGTGTGGCAGATACCCAGTTTTGAAGAGGTAGACATGACTGTTGACCCACGGGACTTAGGCAACAACGAGGGGATACCCTTTTAATGATGAGAATTTTTGGACCTCCCGGCACTGGGAAAACAACAACATTAATTCGTTATGTCGCCGAGGCGTTAGCGGAGGGTATTAGTCCTAACCAAATTGGTTTCTTTAGCTTTACAAGAAGGGCTTGTGCGGAAGCAAAACAACGTGCCTCCGAGGAGTTTGGTTTTAACCCCGATGAAGATTTGCCGTGGTTCAGAACCTTGCATAGTTTAGCCTTGAATTTGTCCGACGTGCGAAAGGAACAGATTATGCAAACGAAGCACTACTCTGAATTTGCTCAAGTTGCTGGCATTAATCTTGGAAGTGAGTACCTTGATTCAGAGGAATCGTTAGCAGGTGTACTTCGCAATAATCACCCTATTTTGTCGGTTATTAATTTATCCAGAATTAAAAAAACAAATTTAAAAACCGAATATAATCACACAGACATTAATTATCCGTGGAACATTGTACAGCACGTTTCAGAGAGTTACGAAAAATATAAGACTAAAAATGATATGGTAGATTTTACCGACCTTTTAACAAATTTTGTTCCTATAGCCGATCAACGATTACCACACCTCAAATTGTCTTTGTTGGATGAGGCTCAAGATTTATCGTTGGTGCAATGGGACATTGCATACGCCATAGACAATTGTAGTGAGAGGATGATTTGTGCAGGGGATGATGACCAGGCCATATATCGGTGGAGTGGCGCGGACGTTGATGCTTTTATCAATCTGGAAGGAAATGCTGAAGTTTTAGAAAACTCATACCGCCTTCCTCGTAAAATATTTAATTTATCGCAGAGTGTTGCAAAACGAATCAAGAAACGAGTGTCTAAAGATTTTAAGCCTATGAATCGAGAGGGTGAAGTATATTCTTTGCACGACGTTCCGTTTAACTCTATGCACAAAGAAAACTGGCTTATTTTAGCTCAAACAAATTACATGCTTCAAGAGATAGAGTTTCAATTAAAACAACGGGGTTTTCTTTTCCAGAAGAATTTTAAACGATCTATTGATGAGAGTATAACGCTTGCGGTCAATGGCTGGGAAAGGTTGCGTAAAGGTAAACATGTGGATTTACGTTCTGCAAAAGCTGTCTACAAACTTATGTCTGGAAATGGTAAGCATATATCGAGGGGCTATAAAGTTATTAAGGTAGAGGATGATGAGATTACTTTTACGTTGTCTGATTTACAGAACAATTGTGGTTTGTTAATTGGAGATGATTTGATATGGCATGAAGCCTTAGACCGTATCCCTGACGCTGATAGAGCGTACATCATCGCTTTATTAAGGCGAGGGGAAAAGTTTAACGCCAAGCCTCGTATTTCTCTTTCCACGATTCACGGAGCGAAGGGGGCAGAGTGCGAAAATGTTGTGTTGTTAAGCGACATATCTACCGCGGCTGAGAAAGAGTCCCAACGGAACCCTGATGATTTGCATAGGGTATTTTATGTTGGGGTTACCCGTGCCAAGGAACGCTTGTTCTTAATTCAAGCCGACAACTTTGAAAAGGCTTATCATTTCTAAAAGGATAAAAAATGAGACAAGGAACACTTAGATTTTCAAACATTTCAGACGCAGAATTATGGTCACCGCCAGAAGAGTTTCCCGATTTATCGCAAGCGAAGCATATCGCCATAGATTTAGAGACATGTGATCCAAAACTTAAAACATTGGGTCCGGGGTGGGCGACCGACAACGGTATCGTTGTTGGAGTAGCTGTAGCAACAGATTTCTACAAAGGATACTTTCCCATTGCTCATGAAGGTGGTGGCAATATTGATAAGCGTTTGACTAACCGATGGCTCAAAGATGTATTAGCTCTCCCCTGTGATAAGATATTTCACAACGCTCAGTATGACGTTGGGTGGCTCCGACGTATGGGTCACACTATCAATGGTCGTATCATTGATACAATGTTGGTGGCATCCTTGTTAGATGAAAATAGATTTAGCTACTCTCTCAACGCGGTAGGGTTTGACTTCATTAATAAAACGAAATCAGAAAAAGGTTTGGTTCAAGCTGCTGTCGAGTTTGGTTTAGACCCCAAAGCCGAAATGTGGAAACTTCCTAGCTGTTATGTTGGTCCTTATGCTGAGGGGGACGCAGAGTTGACTTTGGAGTTATGGAACTACTTTAAGACAGAGATAAGCAATCAAGGTTTAACTACAGTCTTTGATCTTGAAACAGCATTACTTCCGTGTCTGGTAGACATGACGTGGAACGGTATTCGTGTTGATTTAAACAAGACGGAGACGACAAGACAAAGCCTTATCCAAGAAGAAAAACAGATTTTGAAGAAAATTAAAGATGAGACAAAAGTTCATGTTGAGATGTGGGCTTCAGCGAGCATCGCCAGGGTGTTTGATACGCTTGCACTTGAATATCCTCGCACAGAGAAAGGGTCACCAAGTTTCACTAGAGCTTTTCTCTCCGAACACAAACATCCAATTCCACAACAAATTGCAAAGGTGCGTGAAATTAATAAAATTCACGGTACGTTTCTTAATACAATTCAAAAACACGTAGCCAAGGACGGACGTATACATTCCCACATTAACCAAGTACGAGGAGACAATGGTGGGACAGTCTCTGGCCGTATCAGCATGAACAATCCAAACATGCAACAAATTCCTGCGCGTCACCCTCAATTTGGGAAAATGGTAAGGAGTTTATTCCTACCAGAAGAAGATCAACAGTGGGCAAGCATAGATTTTTCGCAACAAGAACCACGGATCTTGGTTCATTATTCTCAAGCCTACAATGACAGTCAAAAAATTGGTATATTAAGAGGCGTGGACGAATTTGTCACGAATTACAGAGATAACCCTAAAGATACAGACTTTCACACGTTAGTGGCTGAGATGGCAGATATACCTCGCAAAACAGCAAAGGTCATCAATCTGGCTATGATGTACGGGATGGGTGTATTTAAGCTGTCCCAACAACTAGATATTTCTAAAGATGAGGCTAAAGAGCTTACGACGCAGTACCACAGCCGAGTCCCTTTTGTTAAGGGGTTGCAAGAGGTGGTTATGCAAAGACTTAACTCTAGGACCTCTGAGGGCTTCCTACGGTCCCTTTTGGGCAGAAAGTTAAGATTTGATCTTTGGGAACCCGACAGCTTTCAAATGTCAAAAGCTTTAAAAAGAGAAGAAGCGATAGCCGTTCACGGTGAGACAGCCCGACTTAAACGAGCATACACCTACAAAGCTCTAAACAGGCTCATACAAGCCAGTGCAGCGGATCAGACAAAGAAAGCTATGCTCAAGGTTTATGAACACGGAATCACGCCTCTTTTACAAGTCCATGACGAGTTATGCTGTAGTGTAAGAACTCAAGAAGAAGCTAAAGAAATCCAAGAGATTATGGAGAACGCCCTTCCGTTAGAAATTCCATCAGTATGCGATTTAGAAATGGGGACTAGCTGGGGAACTATTGACAATGTAGTATAATGTATTGTAAATACTATAACTTGTTTTATATTTTTTTAAACTGGAAGAAGATAATGAAAAACACAAACTTTAAACCTGTCTCCGTTCCTGTGAGTACATATCACCAACTGGATGCTATATCAAATTCAACGAAGCGTTCTAAGAGCGATACGTTAAGAATTGTAATTGCGTATACAACTGAAAACGGGATGCCAGAGATTTCGCCAAAAATGCTTGAAATTATGGACAAGAATTAAATTTAATTGAACTAAAATAACTTTCGTTAAAAGGGTGCGTTTGTTCGTGTTAAATAAATATGAAATTCTTGAAGGTAATTGTGTAGACATACTTAAATTGCAAAAAGAAAATTCGGTTGCTCTTACAATTACGTCACCACCCTACGATAATTTACGAAACTATTCAGGGTACTTATTTGATATTGACGCAATAGCTGAACATCTTTTTCGGGTGACGAAAGATGGTGGAATTGTTGTTTGGGTAGTTGGTGACGCTACAGTTAAAGGATCAGAAACACTTTCAAGTTTTAAACATGCCATTAAGTTTGTGGAAATTGGTTTTAATCTTCACGATACGATGATATTTGAAAAAATTAACCCAATTCCTCAAATTTATTGCAAACGCTACAATAATCTATTTGATTATATGTTTGTTTTTTCAAAAGGAAGCGTTGATACACATAATGCTATTCGAATTCCAACTAAACATGCCAACCTAGAGCTAGGATCTACCACATATAAAAATTATTCGGCTAATGAGCAAAAGCGTACTAAGCTCGCTAAACCAGTAAAAGATACAAAAATAAAGGGTAATATTTGGAAATATGTAGTTGGCAAAAAGAAAGAAGACCAAGAAGCAAAAGAACATTCAGCACCATTTCCTTGTGCGTTAGCGAGAGATCACATAATCAGCTGGTCGAACGAAGGTGATCTTGTACTCGATCCGATGTGTGGGAGTGGTACTACGGGCAGAGAAGCGGTCCTTCTTAATCGAAAATTTTTAGGAATTGATATCAGTAAAGAATATTGTGCGTTGACAGAACGTAGGATTCGTAACGCCTTAGATGCTCACGGGTCACTTTTACTTTACAATCACTAAGAATTAAATTTATTCGTTTCGTTACCAAACACATCCCATCCTTCGGTTTGTGTTCGAGCGAAAATTTCTAATCGTGGAACGTCTCCATACAAGTCAACGAGCCATTGTCTTATTGCGTCTGGTTTACGTGAGTGCTCCCTGCGTTTTGAATAGAATTCTTTTCTGATGCTGTGATTTAAAACAGGAAGACCTTTTCCCTTTTTAAAAAGAAATACCTCTTCACACCCACCCCCTCTTGTGTGATACCCCGTTCCAAACTTTAATTTTGGTGGCTCATTAAATAAATCTGTTTGATCGTCCTGAGTTTTTAACCAACGAAAAAGAACGGTAACGTACTTAAACCCCCAAGCTTGCGCCACGGACAACGCTTCAGGAATTAGGGGGTCATAGACCCACATGGCTAACAAAGCATCCTTGTGCGTCCATTTTGAAACAGGAAACAAACTAATTTCTTCAATGCTAAGAGTGTCATAGTGTCGGGAGGGGGATTTGCAGAGTTGTTATACGTCTTAAATGTCCAAGGGGGGTCCGCATAGATAAGCGAGTATTGCTTCACCATACATACTCTAGCCATAAAGATAAAGCCATTATCGCGTAAGCTAAACCCATAAGCTAAACCCATTCCAAAAGGAAAATCTTTAAGGATGTTGTCTTGCCACATCCAAAACCCGACGGTTAACACAGGGAACATAAATAAAAACAACAGGATACATGTGTTTATAAAATAAATGATTTCCATGTTGGGTTCACAGTCCTTGGGTTTATCGTAGGAACTATATTTAGTTTTATTATTTAAGAAGTTAAGTGACTTTAATTGTAGAGAACAAGGGTGCATCTCCGCATAATCTTTTATTTGTTATATCAATATAGTCGGGATTAAGTTCTATTAATACTGCATTTCTTTTGTGCCTGTCAGCAACAAGCCCTGTTGTTCCACTACCTCCGAAGGGATCTAATACTGTGCCTCCCTCTGGACAACCTGCTAACACACAGGGTTCTATTAAATCCATTGGGAAGGTTGCAAAATGTGCGCCCTTAAATGGTTTAGTAGTTACTGTCCAGACTGAGCGTTTATTTCTTTTAAAATTGCCGTCTTTATCGTAGCTGTCTGACCATTTACGTTCATCTTTGCCAACACAATCTTCTTTTATGGCTTCATTATCAAAGTAATACTTTGGATTCTTGCTTAATAAAAAAATATATTCATGTGCCTTTGTGCATCTATCCTTGACACTTTCAGGCATTGGATTTGGTTTGTGCCAGATAATATCTTGTCGTAAGTACCAACCATCAGCTTGTAAAGCGAGAGCAACTCGCCAAGGTATCCCAATTAAATCTTTCATTTTTAGACCATCTACTGCTTTTCCTCTACCTCTATATTCATTTGTGCCAACTTTAGATGTTTTTCCTGTTCTTCCAAAATCAAAAGATTCTCTATGCTTTTTATAAGCATTACCCACATTATCAGAGTTGCCACTTGTTCCCATAGGTCTTGAACTACAATAAGTATCACCAAGATTAAGCCAAACAGTTCCATCATCACGCAAGACTCGTTTTACCTCTCTAAATACATTAACCAAGTTTTCTACAAACTCTTCTGGTGTATCTTCTAAACCCAGTTGGTCGCTTTTACCATAATCACGCAACCCCCAATAAGGTGGTGAAGTAATACAAGTGTCTATTGATTTTTCATCAAGAGTTTTTAAGATATCTCTACAGTCTCCTGTTTTTATATCAATCATCGTGCTTTTACGCCTTTCATAACTCAATATCAGGGGCTATCTTGTCCCATAACCTTTGCCATTTTTGTTTAAGCATATCCGCGCATGTTTTCTTTTTAACTTTAGGAACAAGCTCTACTATCACTTGTCTCTTTTTTCCTTTCGAGTCGGATTGTATTGTTATTATATCCATTGTTATTATATCCATTGTTTTTCTCTTCTATCAATTCTCTTCTATCAATTCTCTAGTTTTAATAACTAAATCAATTGTGTTGTTAATTAATTTTTCAGAATCTTGCATCACGGTTTCTTGGAATTGTGGAATAGATATCTTTTCTTCTAAATACAGTTGGCGAACTTCTTTTTGAACTTCTTCCAGAGCAGAGATTGCTTTTGTAAAAACTTTCTCAAACTTAGGTGTCGTGTCCGGGGATAAAGGTTTGTTTAACTCTTTTATTTTCATCATCATCTTCTTCTTCCTTGTTTTGTGGGAAATGATTAGCAAGCTCACCTGCTATCGAGGCGTATCCGCATATATCTGTATATCCGTCTACATCATTTGGTGTTTTTACCAACCTCGCTATTTTTAGCCACACCATCATAAGCGCAACTTTTTCAGGCGTTATTTTACTATCATTTACAATAATATTCCAACCCATAGCAATTCTTTCGAAATTATCTATCGGCTCACCATACGAATTGTTACGATCTTTATGGATTAATTTGTGGGCTTTTTGCAAAAAATAACTTCGATCAGGTCTATTTTCTTCTATTTTTTTCTCTAAGAAAATATCCACATCTGGAGCAAGATGGATTTTGTGCAAATCAAAAACTTCTGTAATTTTTTTAAAAATGTCCAACAAAGTCAATCTTTCTGCGTTATTTATTTCTACAGCCACCCGTTTATGGTTTCTGAAATACTCTACAATTATGCGTTGTTCCATTGTAATTCCTAACTAATAATATAATATCCTATTTTATGTACTTAATTTAAGCTCTTGTGTCAATTCTTATTTGAGGTTAGGGTTATAGCTTCATTTTAGAGTTCCCTTTAAACTATCCCCCATTGATTAATTGATTATTTGGGGGATTTTTTTTATACTGCATATCTCATTTATTATAGGATAGATATATGCCCCGGAAAAGACTGCTTCGCCTTGGTGGAAAGGAATATGAAAAACGCCTCAAGACCCCTCTCACACGTCGTGAAGAAATTTTTGTCAAAGCTTTGGTGAGTCAAGACGGTATGATAACCCAGGGTGATGCTGCTATCGAGGCAGGTTATTCAACCAGTTCGGCTCACGTCCGAGCATCAGAGATGATGAATCCGTATCTTTGTCCCCATGTTGTTAAAGCCGTGCAAGAGTATCGCCAACAACTTGATCAAAAATATGCCGTCACGTACCAACGTCACATTAGAAGACTGGATGATATTGGACGCAAAGCAGAAGAAAATGGTGCATGGTCTGCTGTTGTACAGGCCGAGTATCGCAGAGGACTAGCCAGTGGTCTTTACGTGAGCCGTTCGGAGGTAAGACACGGTGCAATAGACCAGATGGATAAGAGTCAAGTCTTAAAAGCTTTAAAGGAAATAAAGAAAAATTATGGTGGAAAAGATGCCAGAATTATTGATGGAGATGCCGAAGAAATTGAAAAGTTCACTGAAGAAGAGGACGGAAAAACAATTTTACCAGAGGATACAATCAAACAGTTGGAAAGCTCCTAATTTCTTTATTCAAAAAATTGATACGTTTGCTACAAAAGGAATTCCAGACCTTCTTGTTAAAGACCCTGAAAATCATTTTCATTTCGTTGAGCTAAAGGTTACAACGACTTCTAAAGTTAGATTATCGCCACATCAAATAAGTTTTTTCGTAGAACATTCTGCAACACGCACTTGGTTAATGGTCGAGGACAAAGATCAAACTATTTATTTGTTTAGAGCCTTCCAAATATTAGACGTTGTTAAAAACGGTCTTAAGACAACCCCCTTTGCTCTTTTTAAATTTACCAACGATGGTTTTACTAATAAATTTACTAGCGTTGACTGGGAAAAAATATTTAACACACTCCTTAAATTTAAATAGCTCGAACATTTGGATCATGTTATTTCTCGTTGTATTTGCCGTCAAAAAAGAAATTAGTAAACCTCCATTCTATTAAAGCGTGGTCAACACAATGTGGACGATGGCGTTTGTAGTATCCTATCCAATGACCAAAGTCGTGGATGATGTTAGGCCAACCACTCTCAGTGTTTATTGTAAGTATTTGTCTACTACCTTTTTTCTTTCTATTGTAATGAACCCAAGTAAAACGATTACCACTTCCCTCTTTAATGTCGTATGGAAATAAATCAATTCTCTTGCAATTCATTTCTTTTTTCCAAAACCTTTTTACAACTTTCTTAGCTGTCTCGAAATCAACCGTTTCATTTATAGAGCTTGAACTAAAGCGAATAGGAAACCCATTAGACTCCCAAAGACCATTAGATTTGTTGTACCAATTTATACTTTCTTTTGATGTTTTCATTTTTGTGTTCCTTTTTGTGGGAGGGTTTTTAACCCTCCCTTTAGGTTCTTAGCTGTTGAGTTCGTTGTCTTTCCATTCTCCAACATATTTGTTGCCATTAGGATAAGTGAAAGTTCCTTGCCCGTTGCGTTTGTTGTCTTTCCATTCCCCAACATATTTTTCGCCATTAGCATAAGTGAAGGTTCCTTGACCGTGTTTTCTGCCGTCTTTTAATTCTCCAACATATTTTCTGCCATCTTTATAAGTCGTGGTTCCTTGCCCGTGTTCTTTGTTGTTTTTAAATTCACCAACATATTTTTCGCCATCACCCCAAGTGTAGGTTCCTTCCCCGTGGTATTTGCCGTCTTTTAATTGTCCAACATAACCTAATTGCCTAGTTTTTAAATTTTCCATTTTTTGTTTCCTTTTTATTTGGTTAAAATTTTTGTTTTTCGTGTCTATACTTATTTTATATAAGATATATCCTATAATGTCAAGTCTTTTTATTAAAAAATATCACATTATTAAAAATTCCTAGAAAATTAATTATATAATATAGTATAATATAGTTGACTTCATAGGATTAATCATATATATAATTAAATGTAAACACAAACACAAACAACATTAAAGGGAAATAATCATGACAAACGTATGGATTTTAGAAAAAAGAAATAATCAACAAGATATATTTTATCAAACTACTAAAGAGGATTTCACAGTATTCACAGCCGCCGAAATGGATTTTTCGGTGTGGAATGTTGAGAACGACAGACACTCAGAGGCGGATAAGGATGAGACAACTTTAACCTTTTCGGAAGCTGTGGAATACGCCGATCAGTGTATAGGTTCAGTTCACGTATTTAATTCACGCAAACAACTTAACAAATTTCGAGGAGTTTAGTTATGACTAAAGAACAACGCCAAGAAAAAATCGACAATCATGTTGCTACTGTTGCTAACAAAATAGCGGATCACATGCAAACTTCACTAGATACGGGTCATTCGTGGATAGCTCCATTTGCAAAGGCCATTAATCATTTATGTTACACGTATTCCAACAAAAAGCCTGTCGATGCCACGGGAATGAATTTCTGGACACTGCTTTGTGCGATTGTTGACAACGGATATAGTTGTAATGAATTTCTTACATACGCTGAAGCAAGAAAATTAAAAACACCCGTTAAGAAGGGTGAGAAGGGCCATGCCGTCGTTCGGTATCCACATTTTAAAATTGAAGAACAAGATAAAAAAGGAAATACCGTTGCGAAAATGATTCCAAACTTTAAGTTTCCAATTATCTATCATGTTTTCAACGGTGACCAATGTGAAGGTTACAAAACACAAATAACCGTTAAAGCTTTAAACAAAGCGCAAAGCATTGCCCATGCAGATGAATTCTTCGCTAATTTAAACGCTGATATTCGTCACAGCGATCAAAGCCATGCTTACTATGACACGAAACAGGATTACATACATCTTCCCAATAAAAGTTTGTTCCATACGACGGAAGGTTACTACAGCACCTTGGCGCACGAAACAGGACACTGGACAGGACACAAGAGCCGTTGCGATAGAAACATGAAAGGCGGTGCTTTTAGCTCTGATTATGCGTTTGAGGAGCTTGTTGCAGAACTTACCTCTGCTGTTGTGACTTCTCATCTAGGTGTTGGTACGGTTCTTTCATCAACATGCTCGCAACACGGTTCTTATCTTGCGAGTTGGATTAAAAGAATTAGAGATAACCCAAACGCTTTCCAAGACGCAACACGCTTGGCTAACAAAGCATACACATACCTTGTAGAGTGTCAGTCTACCGAAAAATTGAAGATGGTAGCGTAAATGAGAACGTACTCACTTCCATCTAAGAGTTACAGAGGGTTTCAGGTTACCAAGGAGTTTGATAACCTGAACTCTCAAAACTTTTACTATTACATTTGGGAGGGACAACCAAACCAGTCTCTCCCTTTGTGGATTGGTTATTGTTATTATTCTAAAGTAAAAGAAGCGATTAACATTTATTTAAACAGGAAAAACGGAACATGAGTAATATTGCAGATTTGTTTTCAACAATTAAAGTGTTACCAATTAAATCCTTTGATACTTATAATTGGTTGTTACAAAAACATTATGCAAAACGTATACCAAACATAACAAATGCTTTTGGGTTATTCGAAAAATCTAATTTAATTGGTGTCGTTACTTATGGCATACCTGCGTCGCCATCGCTTTGCGTCGGTGTTTGCGGAAAAGAACATTCGGGAAAAGTTAGAGAACTAAACAGGTTGTGCCTCCAAGATAATTATAAGAATTATTCCTCGTTTCTTATATCTAAATCCCTAAAGATGCTAAAAAAACCTAAAATCGTGGTTTCTTACGCAGATACTTCGCAAGGGCATGTTGGATACGTTTATCAAGCAACCAACTTCCTGTACACAGGAATAAGTGCAAAAAGAACAGAATGGAGAATTAAAGGATCAAATCTACACTCTAAAACCATTACAGAACAAAGCACCCTTGAGGAAAGACAAAAAAACCCACAAAAATATGAAACCGTAGATAGACCCAGAAAACACAGGTATATTTACATCGTTGGAAGTAAAAAAGATCGAAAAACTTTAACCAAAGCTTTAAATTATGATCAATTGCCTTATCCCAAAGGGGATACAAAACAATATGACTCTGGAAGTAAGGTTATTACTCAAATGATCTTGGAATTATAAAAGAAATGGTTGCACGAAACACGGGTCTGGTTACTTATTTCCTATATAGTGAGTCGTGGGAAAAATTTAGAGAAAAATATTTTTTGGCTGTAGAATTAGCGTGGTATATGTGGAAAGTGTGACGTGTATAAAAAGTGTTGGTATTGTAGGGTTTATTAATGGTTCTTGGGTCACGTATCATGGCACGTTAGTGTGTTTTAGTGGTAGTATGTAGTGTGGCAAAAAGCAATAAACCGCGAAAAACATTATTTGAATTTTATTTTCTAGTAAATATATCTGGTGGATCACTATAAAGAAAGAAGAAGGATTTTAGAGAATGACTAAACGAAAGAAAATTAAAGTGTTGCCCAGAGTTAGACAGGAGGCCGTTGAGTTATATGAAGGCACGGACAGTACCTATAAGGAAATTGCAAGCTCTCTTGGTATTAAACCGACTACCCTGGGTTCTATATTAACGTCACAAGACGTCGTAAGACGTAAGGTTAAGGGTGCAACTAACTTTAAAGACACGGACCCACAACTCAAAAACTCTTGGGGGAAAGGTTTTTACCACATGAATTTGAAGATTAAAGGGGGTTAATTATGACCGATAAGACATGTCAGAAATGTGAGGGCGAAGGTTATATTGAACGCGAGGAGGCTGTCCCAGAGGACTTTAATAATGATCATGGATACATTCAAGGGTTTAGGACGGAGTGTGAGGATTGTAACGGGTGGGGGTACATAGAGGATTGATCTTTACTACCAATAGTTAAACCTATCCCCACAGTTACAAAACTTTCCTAACGTGTTGTAATCCTACAACATCTGTGTCTTTTAAGATGTCCTTCTTGTTTACAGTTTACGGTAGTAAAATAGCTCTGGCGAGCCTCGCCCATCGCCCCCAAATCTACGAGATTTTTGTTATTTTTTTGCAACACCGTGGTTCTTGAGCAACTGTTTTTGTTTCTGGTTTTTTTTTAAGCGTGGGGAATTCCCTTGGTCATAGCTCCCTGATGCGTGGGTCACGGCTTACGCACCCCAGTGCCTGGCTCATGGCTCACGGGGCAGGGCTTACGTTTTTTAAGGTACCATATTTAAGGTTCCTTTATATTGGCTCAGAATATTTGGCTGCTAAAATTGATCCAAGATTTATGGGGCGTGACCCGTGACGGTGGGGCATGGGCAAGGTTTCTCGCAAACAATACCATAAAAAAATCTACTATGTTATAAAGGTCTTTTATACTTTAAGGTACTATATATGACCCTTGACGCATTAGACGTGGAAACCCAGCAATTACGTTTGAAGCTTCGGCTTGCCCAATTGGATCGTGTAGAGGAGTCTCAAAAACATTTTTTACCTTTTGTAAAATCCATCTGGCATGAATTTATAGAGGGAACCCATCATAGGCTCATAGCGGACAAGTTAGAGAGAATAGCTAACGGTGAGTTAAAGCGTTTGATTGTTAATATGCCACCCCGACATACTAAATCAGAATTTGCGTCTTTTTTGTTTCCTGCTTGGATGATCGGGAGGCGACCTGATATGAAGATTATTCAGGCAACGCATACCACGGAGCTTGCTGTTAATTTCGGACGTAAGGTTAAAAACCTTTTGGAAACGGATGAGTATAAGGATATTTTTCCTGACACGGAGCTTGCGGTGGACAGTAAAGCCTCTGGTCGGTGGGACACGAACAAGGGTGGGATGTACTATGCTGTTGGTGTGGGATCGAACTTAGCGGGTCGTGGTGCGGACTTATTGATTATTGATGACCCTCACTCGGAGCAGACGGCGATGTCCGCTTCTGGATTTGAGAGTGCGTGGGAATGGTACACTGGGGGACCCCGTCAGAGGCTCCAACCGGGAGGTGCGATTGTTTTGGTTCAAACTCGGTGGTCGGAGAAGGATTTGACGGGACAGTTGGTTCGCTCTCAGATGAAAGATAAAAAAGCGGATCAGTGGGAAGTTCTGGAGTTACCTGCGATCATGCCATCAGGTAAATCCTGTTGGCCCGAATATTGGTCTTTAGATGAATTAAACTCTGTGAAATATTCTGTCCCCGCTTACAAATGGAACGCGCAATATCAACAGAATCCAACTTCGGAAGAGTTGTCGATATTGAAACGGGAGTGGTGGCAGAAGTGGACTTCGCCGGAGATGCCTGATTTGCAGTATGTGATACAGAGTTATGACACGGCTTTTTCTAAGAAGGAGACGGCGGATTATAGTGCGATCACGACGTGGGGTGTATTTTCTCCCAAGGCTTACGGGCCAACGGCCTTGATACTTTTGGACAGCAAGAAAGGGAGGTGGGACTTCCCTGATTTGAAGGAGGTTGCTTTAGAGCAGTACAAGTATTGGGAGCCGGAGACGGTAATCGTGGAGGCGAAAGCGAGTGGGACCCCCTTGACCCACGAACTACGGAACATGGGTATTCCTGTTGTAAATTTCACACCGAGCCGTGGAAATGACAAATTAAGTCGTGTTCATAGTATTTCTCCTTTGTTTGAAGCAGGTATGATATGGTATCCTGATGAGAAATGGGCAGAAGAGGTGATTGAGGAGTGTGCGGCGTTTCCTAACGGTCAACATGATGACTTGGTGGATTCGACAACACAGGCGTTGATGCGGTATCGTCAGGGGAACTTTGTGCAGATACCGACGGACGATTGGGAAGAAGACACGGGAGATTTGAAGGTGATTTCATATTATGGATAGAGGTCTTGTTATAAAACCCCTCCCTACGGGAGAAAAAACTCGTGTAGGTCGTGCAATCTTTGTTGACCCTCGGAGCAAGGAACGCTATTCGGAAAGATCCGTAACTTTTGAAACACAGGACGGGAAATGGGTAACAATGCCCACGGTTCTGGCTGATGGAAGACAGATACCTCAAAATATTGTTGAACGATATGTAGCTGAGAATGGTCCTATTGATTTCCTAACGGGGGAAAAGTTACCTGTTTTTGAGGGAGTTAGAGAAGCCGAGGAGTATGCACGAAGTAGAAGCGATACTTTGGTGGAAAAGAAACAAAACGGTGGCTCTGTGTACAATCAAGGAATTGGTCGTGTTGTTTACAAACTTCAAAACGGAGGGTCCCCTCCTGAAGATCCTAATAAGAGAAGGAACCTTCCAACTGTTCAAGACAGAAAAAGACTTCAAAGACCAAAAATAGATTTTGGTTCTATTTTAAAAACAGGTGGTCGTGTATTAACACGCCTTAATCCTTTGTTTGATCTTCTTCAATCTAAAGAATTAGCAGATGCGACATTGCCTCAAAAAGAAATAGTACCTAAAGCGGAACTACCTGCGTTTTTTAGAGCGTACCACGGCTCCCCATATGATTTTGACAAGTTTGACATAAGTAAAGAAGGCACAGGAACAGGTATTCAAGCGTATGGTCGTGGGTTATATCTTGCTGAACAAGAGCCTACGGCTCAATATTACCGTGGAGTCACAACAGAACGTAACCCTGACTTTGAAGAGTATCTCCTTAAAGAGTTTAATAAAGCAGAACAAACAGGCGATTATGGTCGTATGGAAATGCTTGAGAGTGCTATGTTGCATGACACTCCAACGGATTTTAGAAATAAATCTGTTGATACGGACTATGATGAAGACTACAGAAAAATGGCTTCTGACTTTGCTGAAGAGATTGAATCCTTTAGAGATTTACGTGGTAAAAAAGTAAATTTTGGTAAGATGTACGAAGTGGATGTACAGACCCCTGCGGATACTATTTTAGATTATGGCAAGCGTTTAAGTGAGCAAAGAGATTTTGTTAAGAAAGCGATAGGGGGCAATCCTTTAAAAGATAGATACGAAGTAAAAGAGTACAGACCTTTAATCCAAGGATTTGAAGAGACTCCTAAAGAATACGTTAAATTTGGATTTGCCGACAAAGAAACAGGTGATATAGATGAAGATTCGTATAAACCGTTTTTTGATACAAGAAAAGAAGCCGAAGAGTATTTAAACGACCCGACAGGGGACCTTATTTATGAAGAGATAGCAGGTGATATTAGGTATCCCTCTTATGTAGAGGGGGACAAGAGTATTAAGAATTTTTTGGAAAAAGGCATTAAAGGAATTAAATTTGAACGTGGTGACCCACGAACAGGAAAACAAACACCAAACTTCGTTATATTTGATGACGCATTACTAGACATAAAACGTAAATACAAACAAGGAGGCTCTGTCTACAAACAAGGCATTGGAACCTTGGCTCGTAAATTACAAAAAGGGGGCGAAGCAAAGCCTGTTTATGAATATGGGTACACGCCTACCGAATTAAAAAGTAGGGGAATAGGTTCAGCACTTGTGGAACCTTTTATACCTTTTCGCAGAGAAAGACTTGAAGAGGAAAATGTTTCGGAAATTAAGGATCTAACGAGAACAGACAATCCTTCTATTTTTATAGACCCACAAGGAGAACAGGTTATTTCTCCCGTGGGCTATAACCCTGAAACGGGAGAAGGGGCTGAGTTTATATCAAATATTAACAATCCGAATCAAGGGACGCTTCGTTTAATAAAACCCCCCGTTTATGGTAAAGCGGAAGCAGGGGCGGAGTACATGCCTCTTGTCCAAGGTTTTAAAAAGGCAAGGCGATATATTCAAGATATAATTGAGCCTGAAACACGAACCGAGGCTCTCAAAAAAGGAGCCTCTACGGTTGGGGCTGTTGGAAAAGCTCTTGCAGAAATACCGCGAGGACAAATAATAGCGGCGGGGACTGTAGGAACAGACTACGATAAAATTATGGACCCTAAAGGGGAAACACAGGAAATAGATCCTTTCTTGGTTCCTGCGTTAGCTTTTGGGGCTGGAACCGCTTTGAAAGTGGCTGGCAAGGCGATTACAGATGGGGATCCAAACTCTGTAATTCTGGGAAGCTTTGTCGGAAGGCAGGCCTCTAATTTAACGGATGAACAGCGACAAGCCTTTCAGGATTATGAAAAGCGTGAACGTGAAATAAACCGTAAAATGAAAGCCGAGGGAAAGACACAGGCATACATTGAAAGAGAGCGTTTAAAAATTGATGAACAATTACGTCAAGAGACAGGTGTTTTCAGAGGCGTGGACGGTCAGCTTCGTTTTGAGATAAGCGACAAAGCAGCAAAAAGTCGTAGTTTTGATGAATTACCAGAAGGAGTTGAATTAAAGCAGTTTCCTTTGAAGAATATTCCTGATGCTAAAAAAGCAATTGAGTACCTTAAAGACAAAAGTAATTTTATAGACAATCCGTATCAAAGAGAGAACATGTTCGCACAACTTGCTTCAAGTTTAAAAACTGATTGGTCTAAGTTTAATACTTCGCCTATGAAATCTTCTTCTATTTATGACCAGACAAAAGACAACAAAGATTTAATGTCGAAAGATATAGACGTGCTAGGGGTTAAGTTTCGACTTGATGAAATAGAGAGCTTTTCCAATAGCTCCACTGGAATGACCTATCAGTTATACACACACAAAGACCCTAATAAAAGATTTACATCTATTCGAAAAGACGAAGTTTCTCCTGAAGATATGCTTTTAGTTTATGAATCAAAAGCACGGGGTTTAAAATTCTTAGAAACAGATTTTTTTGACGCTTTAAACCCTCAAACTCGACAATACGAAATAGGCGGTAAAAAAATGTCTACTCCCGAATTTGCTAAAAATACTTATGACCCTGAATATGGAGATAAATTTCCAAGAGGGTTTGGTTTGAAAGCGTTTGTGTTTCCTACTTTAGATGAAACAGGAAAGTTGGATAATTTAATTGAAGGATTAGATCAAAAAACTTTGGAGAGAAACCAAGCTTCTCTAACGCCATATGTATCACTTAACAAAGAGGGAAGGGACACTTTAAATCTTTTGGTAGATACCGACGAAGCGACACTTTTAGACACTAAAACAATAGCAAAAGAAATGTATAAAAAAGGGGTTAATATAGACCAATTTTTAACACATGATGAATTATTTAAAATTTACCCTTCTCTTAAAAAAACAAAATTGGTGCTTGATGAACGAGAAGGTTCCGCTCTTGCTTCTTTTAATGCCCCTACGAATACAGTAAAAATACACAACTTAAAAGAGTTTGAAAAAGGGATGCAAGGAAAAGGGTATATTCTTCACGAACTGATGCACAACATACAGGCGTTAGAAAAGTTTGGAAGAGGGGGAAATCAACAAACTGTTCAAGGTAACTTAAGAGAGACATTACTTTCTAAAATAGACGCTATAAACAAAGAGTTAAAACAAGGTTATGAGAAAACACCTGCTCTTCAAGGGTCTGGCAAGACTCTTTCCATTGATAGAGTTACAATACGTCAATTTGATGACGCAGATAAATCCGATATTCGTTTGCAAACATTACGAAACGAAGAACAATCTCGCAAATGGCGTGAGTTGTCTAATCGAGAAAACATTACTCCAAGAAGAGTAACATCACAACAGGAATGGTACAGGCTTGGTGACGTTGTGCGTTCTGAAATAGGACCTATGCCTAAAAGGTCGGGTAGAGAACAAAAAGATTGGTTGAGAAAATCCTCATCTATTATGGAAAGGTTACAAAAAGATAATTCTAATGTTTATTCAGACCGTAAAGACCTTTTCCGTAACCTTGATCGTTTAGATGGAAAAGAAAAGGGAACAGTTTCCTATACACAAGGGCGGTCAGCCGATTATCGCAATAAAGTAGACGGTTTAGTAAAAGATGTTCGTGACGAAGCCGAGGGAATGACAGACAAAGAATTAGCTAAAGCTGTTCGTGAGGCAAGTAAAAAGTTTAGTGAAACAAGAGTTCTTGACCTTGACCGAGACAGGTTGATAAACAGTATTAATAACATGAAATACGAGGACCCTTTTCAAACTTATAAAAGACTTGCAGGTGAAGTAGAAGCTCGATTAGTTCAGCTAAGAATGAATTTTTCTCCAGAAGACCTCAAATATTACACCCCCTCAAGTCATGGATCTATCACAAGATTTAGTGATATAGACCCAGAATCTTTTAAATCAAGAAAATATGATCGGGGTTATTTTGGTATGGACGTTCCAAGAAAAAAACAATTTGTCACAAAACGTAATATGGGTGGGGTTGTTTCACGGGAAACACCACCTTCGGTTTTTTCTACAGGAATACCAACAGCACTAAGGCGTGGAAACTAATGCAAAATTTTAATGAGAAGTTACAAGAAAACTTTCCAGAAGTCTGGGAAGAAGGGCTTTTAACAGCCGATGGTTTTGAAGATGCTTTCGTAGGTGTGGGAAGGCAATTTACTAAACCTGTAGCGGTTTATGATAGAGAGAAGTGTATTGAAGTGCTTGTAGCAAGAGACGGTATGAGTATGGAGGAAGCCGAGGAATATTTTGAATATAACGTCCAAGGAGCGTATGTCGGGGAGGACACACCTATTTTTATGGAAAGATTCCCTGATTAATGTATAGTAGTCTTTTATTGGAGGTGGTATGGCAGAAGAACCTGAAGAAATAGAAGAAATCATGGAGAGTGCAGCATCGCTCATGGATCGTGTTCCAGAGGGTGTGGGTATTGAAGAAATGGTGTCTATTGAGCTACCTGAAGAAACGGATATGATTTCTTCGGACATATTTGAAATTATTCCAGAGGACGATGGTGCGGTTGTTGTTGATTTTGACCCGACAGCCGAATATGGACCCCCTGAAGATTTTTATTCTAATCTTGCGGAAAACATTGATGATAGCGGTCTTGGTTCGATTTCAAGTCAATTAATGGAAGAATACGAAAGTAATAGAGGGTCGAGAAAAGATTGGGAAGAGGCTTATTCTAAAGGATTAGAGCTTTTAGGGTTTAACTATGAAGAACGCACAGAACCATTTGCAGGAGCAACAGGCGTAACGCATCCCCTCCTAGCCGAAGCTGCCACCCAGTTTCAGGCTCAAGCGTTTAACGAATTGCTTCCTGCAAGTGGCCCCGTTCGAACACATGTTTTGGGTCAAGTTACAAAAGATAAGGACGAACAGTCGCGTCGCGTCGGTCAATTTATGAACTATTACATTACAAATGTAATGGAAGAGTACACACCAGAACTTGATCAGATGTTGTTTTACCTTCCACTGGCGGGTTCTACATTTAAGAAAGTGTATTATGATTCGGGTCTGGATCGAGCCGTTAGCAAATTTGTAGCAGCAGAAAACCTTGTTGTGCCTTACGAGGCCAATGATTTGGAAACGTGTCCAAACATTACGCATGTTGTACGCATGTCTATGAATGATTTGCGTAAGAAACAAATAGCTGGGTTTTACCGCGACATTAAGGTCTTACCTGCTCAAGCCCAATCAAACACTGTGATTGAAGAGGTCGATAAAATAGACGGTGTATCCCCCTCCAATGTGGACTACGATTGCACTTTGTTGGAATGCCACGTTGATTTAGACTTAGAGGGTTACGAAGATAAAGATGCGGATGGTGAAGACACGGGTATACGGCTTCCTTATTTGGTTACAATTAGTCAAGATAATGGAAAAATCTTGTCCATTCGCAGGAATTACGAAGAAAACGATCCTATATACAAAAAAATACAGTATTTTGTGCATTACAAGTTTCTTCCGGGCTTCGGTTTTTATGGATTGGGGCTTATTCATACTATTGGCGGTCTTTCTCGGACGGCTACTGCCGCTTTACGGCAATTAATTGATGCGGGAACGCTGTCAAACCTTCCAGCAGGGTTCAAAGCGCGTGGATTACGCATAAGAGATGACGACAGCCCCTTGAAACCGGGAGAATTTCGTGATGTAGACGCTCCGGGGGGCGCAATTCGTGATTCCCTAATGCCTTTACCGTTTAAAGGGCCAGATCCCACTTTATTTCAACTGTTAGGGTTTGTTGTCCAAGCTGGACAGCGTTTTGCTACGATTACAGACTTAAAAGTAGGCGATGGCAACCAATCGGCGGCTGTTGGGACGACAATTGCTATGATGGAGCAAGGTTCCAGAGTAATGTCGGCGGTTCACAAACGACTTCATTATGCTATGCGGATAGAGTTTAAGCTTCTAGCGCGAGTTATGTCTGTATATCTTCCTCAAGAATACCCTTATTCGGTGCGTGGTGGGGATCAATCTGTTTATGCAAGTGATTTTGACGGTCGAGTAGATATTGTCCCTATCTCTGACCCCAATATTTTCTCTCAAGCGCAAAGAATTACTCTTGCACAGACTGAGATACAACTTGCTATGCAAGCCCCAGAAATACACAATATGTACGAAGTGTATAGAAGAATGTACGAGGCTCTGCAAGTGAGGGATATTGACAGTATTCTCTTGCCTCCAAGTTCAACTGAAACAGTTTCAAAAGATCCTGCGCAAGAAAATATAGATACGTTTGTGGGAACTATACTAAAAGCTTTTGAGGGTCAAGATCATCAATCACATATTATGGCTCACATGATTTTTGGTGCTACTCCTATGGCGGCACAAATACCTAAAATAACTATGGATTTGCAAAAACACATAATGGAGCATGTACAGATTCAAGCCACAGAACAGGCTTTTCAAACTTTTCAACAACAATCAGGAAGACCCCCGCAGCAGGGGGATGAAGTTTCTTTTGAGGCTTTGAAATCACAGTTTATAGCGCAGGGTATGCAACAGTTGAAGGTTATAGGAACTCAAATTAACGGCGAGGATCAACCTCCTGTGGACCCAGTGGTTCAACTCAAAGAGCAAGAATTGCAGATAAAGCAACAGAAAAACCAAGCAGATAATGCTATAGATCAGGCCGAATTACAGTTAGATTCTCAAAAACAAGCTCGCAAAGCACAAGAATTTGATTTACGTCAACAAAACCAAAACAACCAAACGCAAGCAAAAATACAAGCTGCTTTTGATAGAGAAACCTTACGTCAACAAAAGAAAGGCTAGATATGTCCAGAGTAAAATACACAGGAAATAAACCATCAAATCCGCCAAAAGCAACTCCTTATTCCGACATTAAGGGGCAAGGTAGAATGCCGTACTCTCAAGTAGTTGAGTCGGCGGCCCCTGACAC